>Ga0233449_1000063_pt1 | contig 153936 bp, 139 predicted proteins | sample SI_124_October20_FD_183012 | JGI IMG/M metagenome (GOLD analysis project Ga0233449, IMG submission 183012) | Seawater microbial communities from Saanich Inlet, British Columbia, Canada - SI_124_October2016_200_MG | ecosystem: Environmental > Aquatic > Marine > Inlet | place: Canada: British...
GGTGGTATTCAAGGTAAAACAGGTGCGATAAAGCTAGAATTCGCAACTATAGATTTCCTCATGACCGACTGGCTGAATTACCGTGGCGGTATAATCCTCTCTCCTCTCGGTAAGTACAACCTTACCCATGATTCACCCCTTCAGGACCTAACGGACAGACCAATGGTAAGCACAAATATCATTCCGACGACTCTCTCCGAGTCAGGAATGGGTTTCTTTGGTACATTTTACCCTACGGAACTGTCAACTCTTAGCTACGAAATCTACGCAGTAAACGGTTTTTCTGCCCAGGATGGAAGCACAACAGCCAGTGGCGGAACAGGCTTTATAAGAAGCTCAAGGGGAAGCCAGCAGGATGACAACAACAGGAACCCAGCGTTAGTCGGACGTTTAGCGTACAGCCCGTTTCTTGGGCTGGAGGTAGGTCTCTCTGCTCACGTCGGAGATATTGACCAGCATGGTGGCAGCAAGATGGCCATTAAGGCAGTCGACTGGACGTATCAGCGAGGGGCGTTTGAACTGGTTGGAGAATACGCACATGCATCAATTGAAAGAGATCGTGGAGATGTTGAAGGCACTCCCAAAAGCGATTTGTATAATGGAGACATGTGGGGGTACTATGTAGAACCAAGATATCACTTTATGCCGCAGCTACTTAAGGATGTTGCGCCAACCTTCTTTACGGACAACTCTACATTTACAGCCGTAGTCAGACTGGGACAAATTGATGTTAATAATCCAATCCAGGGTTCGGCAAATACGAGAAAGACACGCTTAACGCCCGGGTTTAACTTCAGGTATACCGAAGATACGGTGTTCAAGGCTGAATACCAGTTTAACTGGGAGTCAGACCGATCAGATGAAGTAAGTAATAACAGTTTAGTCTTTTCAGTTTCTACATATTTTTAATCTGAATTCAGTATAAACAACTAATCATGACTGAGGTAATATAGAACGTCTATTTTGTTTGGGCTTTAGACAGAGGCTGATAAGGTGCGTTATACACCTCCCCGTATAACGCATCGGCCTCAGTTATAAAAAATGTACGACAACTACAACCACTTCAGATAACATTAAAAAGAAAAGGTACAAATTTAAAAAGACATCATTTTAATATAAGTTACTAAGCTCCTAGAAATTTTTTTACTCTGAGACTGAGACTGAGTCTTAATTGCATAATTAATAAGAAAGGAAATCATAAAATGAAAAACGTACTGATCATAGACGACAATGAAGAGATTCTTAATACTTTTAAACAACTATTATTGGATGAAGGTTATCGTGTAACTACCGCAAATAATGGCGCTATAGGCATAATACTATCCATGAGGAAACATTTTGATCTTATAATAACAGATCTCAACATGCCGGAAATAAGCGGTCTTGATGTAATAAAAAGGATAAATAATATTATTAAAGTCCCTATTATTTTAATGAGCTCTGACTATCTACCGGTTGAGCCGGACGATACGAATCGTTTGGGTGTAAACGCAGTAATTTCAAAGACAATTGATGATTATGATTTTTGTGAATTAGTCAAATACTGCATGGAAGACAAGGTATGTGAAAGTAAAGTATTTTAAATGTGCCGGAGAATAAGTCCCGCTTGTAATTTGTAGATTCATGAAAAAAGTCCGGGACGGGGCTGGGCAGAAAACAATAATTGAAAGTTTCTATTAATTTCTGGATAAGGAGGCGGAGTATATGTCTTTAAAAATATTTATAGCTATTTTGTTTCTCTTTTCATTCGTTTTTACATCTGTTTCCCATGCAGATGAACCGGTATTGAGAAAAATTAAAAATGAGGAAGACGCTGATAGAATCCCATCTGACAGAAACACGAAAAAAGATTCTACAAAAAAGGTGACTTCACTTAAAGATAAACACTTGAATGGAGATCTTGCAATACTTGAAAAAAATATGGAACGAAAGGTAGATAATAAGGCCTTTGATGATATTTATAAGAGATATGTCGGCCTGACACGGCAGTATGGAGAGGCTGACCGGGCAATCAACTTCTTTGACGGCCTTGCAAAAAGACATCCTCAATCCCCAAACGCGCTTACCGCTTCAGGGGCAAAAACATATGGCCAGGGCCAGAAAGAGAATAGAGGCTGAGACAGGCTTTAACCAAGGCTCAGCTTGATTAACAGCCTTCTATACCTTATATGTTCTCAACATGGGCACGACAGAATACAAAAAGATTATAAAGAGCCCGCAATTATGCGCTGGCTTTAGTTAAAATTTGTTTCTTGTTTTGAATTTAAATTTTGATAGAGTTTTCTATTTTTTGACCAGGAGGTTTCATATGGAATTTACCACACAAGTAGAAATAGCAGCAGACATTATATGGATTCGTCTCCATGCGAATGGAGAGATGATGCTTCGCAAACTAAGATCTTTACTGAGAATGGAGAAGTCACTCTTTTACCAGGGTATTGGCTGGCTTGCAAGAGAAGGAAAAATATCTGTAACGAAGGCCAGATGGAGTAAAAAGATAAGCCTTTGCAATTAATTAACAGTGGATAGACTTTCACCTTTTTATATAGGAGGATAAATAACATGTCCGTATTAATAGTTGGTGGAGACCACCTTGGCAGTATACCAAAGGAACTTAAAAAGATCGGGGTAGACAATATCAGGCATATGAGCGGCAGGAATAGAAATGTCATCAAGAGAGGCATGCCAATGACAATGGACCTGATCATAGTACTGCATGATTATGTTAACCACAATCTGGCAAATGTGACCAAAAAACAGGCCAAGGAGTGTAATATTCCCGTTGTCTTTGCAAAACGATCATGGTCATCTATTTACAAAAAATTACCAGATAGCTTAACTAATAATTAACCGGAAATTATTTTGACAGAAACATGAGATTGCTGAAAGTAAGCCCCAACCATATTTATGACGGTATTATCAAATAGCCGAAATATTTTTTTAACTTTATCCTGAGATTGAGTCTCATTCGCCTGTAAGGTTATAAAGCAATTGCGAAACTCTATATCAGGAAGGTGGCGATGGTTACGATAAATTAAAGTGTTTGATAATAATTTAGAGATATTTCGAAAAGTATATTAGAGAGGAGTTCGAAAAGGAATGAGAAATTACTTAAGAAGTACGGTAGCTATGATGGCAATGCTTCTGATTTGCATTAGCATCACGAATGTAGTTTTCGCCAGACACAATGATGATGATGGTGATTCCGGTAGACATGGCAGAATAGCACGTGATGCATCTATAGAACGCAAACTGGGAGGAGCACTATTTGAAGACATTAATCTTTCATTAAACAGAAATCAGTCTTGTAAGAACTGCCATGGTCTTTCAAGAGTTGAGGTCCCTACAGAAGTAAAACCAGGAATTTTCAAAATGCGTAAACAGGCCGCAAAAGCTTTTGTTGACCCAACAAACATTATGAATGGTACTGGTGTTTCTGATGGTTCAGTTGATCGTGACTTTGGTGGTTTGAATTCACCAAGTATTGGTTATGCTGCTTTTAGTCCTGTATTCCATTGGGATAAAGGAGAAGAATTATTTCTTGGTGGGCAATTCTGGAATGGACGTGCTGCAGATTTGAAAGAACAAGCACAAGGTCCTTTTATCAACCCGGTTGAAATGGCAATGCCAGATGAATTTTCTGTGATTGAACGGTTACGAGAAAATCCAAAATACGTGAGAATATTCAAAAGACTTTACGACATCAATCTTACATCTATCCAGGAAGCAAATTATGCCGATGTATTAGAGGCATACAAAGCAATGGCTGACGCTATTGCTACTTTTGAGCGAACAAAACGATTCAATAAATTTAATTCTAAATTTGATTATGAAGCTGCTGGCATGACGGCATACAATGCATCAGAACAGCGTGGAGCTGACTTATTTGACGGAATTGCTCTTTGTGGTGAATGCCATACGACTGAAGGAGTTGATGGTGATGATACACCTGCACTGTTAACTGATTTCAGTTATGACAACTTAGGCACTCCACCTAATCCTCAAATTCCAGGCCAGCCAGCATTCGATCCTGGATTACTTGGAAATCCAAACTTAGATGCAGTACGTGGAGCGCCAACTGATCCATCTGAAGTTGAAGGTCGTCATAAAGTCATGAGCTTGCGAAATATCGCATTAACAGCGCCATACATGCATAACGGTATTTTCAAAACATTAGAAGAAGTTGTTCACTTCTACAATACACGCGATACCTTAGGTAATACTCCAACTAACGGTGGACCTGCGGATGCAACAAACCCAGAGTTTGGTACAGAATTTTGGCCAGAAGGTGAGTTCCACGGTACCCGTAATATTGATGAGTTAGGAAACTTAGGCTTAACACCTCAAGAAGAAGCAGATGTCGTTGCTTACTTAAAAACGTTTACCGATAACTATCCTTCCTGGGGTAACAAAAATGGTTTAAGTGATCCAAATGTTCCACAAGACACACCTTCACCATTTAGAGACTTTCCTCTTCCGGTTCACTCTGTAGATTAAACTGCAGGCTATACTGAAGAGTAAAGCCTCGTCCAGGGCAGCCTGGCGTTCCCCACCCTTTATCGCTGGGCTGCTCCTATTTTTATTTACTGAGTAAACACTTGTAATTCAATAATTCCAAATATTGCAAAACCATTACTACCATAATTCAGTTCATGCATAATAGGATCTTTTAGTTGAATCACAATACCGGTGACATTTGGTAAATCAACGTCAATCACCGTATCCTAAGTGCTCCCCGGAACTCCCCAGTTTCAGTCAATGCTTCGCTGGCGCGAAGAGGGGAGACTTTCTTATTACTTTGATGGGGAGTTTACTACCATGGAAGACCTTGTCAAAGCCACTCTAATGGGCAGGAATAGAAATCTCATTAAGAAGGGTATGCCGATGACCATGGATCTGATTATCGTATTGCATGATTATATTATCCACAATCTGTCGAATGTAACCAAAAAGCAGGCGAAGGAGAGTAACATTCCCGTTGTCTTTGCAAGACGTTCATGTTCATCCATATACAAAAAGTTACCTCATTGTCTAACTAATAGTTAACCTCAATTATATAACGCTAAAGTAGAGAATTTTTAAATTATATATTACTGACACTGGCGTTCTGACCACTTGACAGGTGTATAAGGAGTCATGTAAGTTATGTTAAATTCGTGGCTTAGATAATAATTAAAATTAAAAGGAACTAAATGAGTTTTTCGTATGTTGATAGTGTTGTAAACGTTTGATGATTCTTTAATAAATAACGCAATGGGTGCACTGACATTTTCTCCTTCTCCTTTCATCAGTGCACCCATTTCTCTTTATCGCCATCTGTTTTGTATATCCAATCCTGTCAAACCTTTAACTTCACTCAAAACTCCAATAATTGCTTGACAACAACAGATAGTCTTTGCTATTATAGCTCCTTAGAACTTGAGTCTCAATTGCAACATTATGTCTACTACAAAAGTATTTTTGATCATTTCACTGTTTTTTTTATCAGGATGCACTCTGTTCGGTCGTCCTTCAAACTATCAGACTGATTATGGTGCCACCCGTACACAACTGCCTAAAGATACCAAGGCATTTAATGATGACTTTGAGCATGTGTGGGCAACCGTGATCATGGCACTTGGAGATCTGCCGTTAGACAAAATTAGTAAGGAGAAAGGGATCATTAAAACCGGTTGGGCTGAAGGCTATTCGCAAACAAGAAAAGCCCGGAGCGTCGTGACGGATCGATTTCTTAATGATTACTGGAAAGAGAGATATCGGCTTACCGTCACTATTTCCGGCAATATTATGGGTAGTTCTGTAAAAGTAAGTTGCCAGCTTCAGCAAAAGCCCAGAGGGGGCAGTGCCGCTTACAGATGGCAGAGGGTAAAATCCACGGGTGAAATAGAAGAAGAGGTATTAAGGAGAATTGAAGAACTCCTGGCGGAAGGTTAAGGAATCTATGAGAATGAGAAAAATAAGCATTTATTCAATAATAACATTAATACTGGCGCTGGTATTTGAGATTACAACCCCCTGCTATGCACAGGCAGGTTCTGACGAAGCACCAACAGATAATTATATATCTCAGGTATATTTGACAGAAGAACAGGCATTGCAAGAGGTGTTTCCGCATTGTGACGAGGTCCTCTTCAATGTAGTACCCCTTACAAAAGAGGAGAAGAGCCAGCTTCAAAATAGCCTGAAGAGAAAAATCTATGAAGATTTTTTTGTTGTCTATATGGGTATGAAATCAGGCAAGGTAACGGGATATGCAATGATCACTGAAGAGATCGGCAAATTTCATCCTTACACATTCATAGTGTCAGTAAACCTTAAGGGCAAAATTGACAAGATAGCTATTCTCGTTTATCGTGAAAGCAGAGGCTCGGAGATTGCGAAGAAGAGGTTCCTCTACCAGTTTAAAGGCAAGTCACTTAAAAACAAGATACGAATTAACAGAGACATTATTAATATCTCAGGCGCTACTATGTCTGTAGTCACCATGTGTAAAGGCGTAAAGAAAGTACTTGGCGTGATTGATGAGTTCTATTTAAGCGGCAAAAACGCGGACAAAATTGCCTCCCTGGAAAAGATCAAGTATGGTCGTGAAAAAGGTACAGGGAAGAAACAGGAATTAAAGCTTTTCAAAAAAGCCGCCTTAAGCATGGGAACAGTATTCGAGACTACCATCTATGCTCCTGATAAATATATAGCTGAAAAAACATTCAATGATGTTTTTCAGGAAATAAACAGGCTTGACTACCTGATGAGCAATTACAAAAAGGAGAGCGTGCTTTCAGAGCTTAACAATAATGCCTCGGCAGGACCTGTCGATTGTAACAAAGAGCTCTCTAATATAATTGAACAATCTATACAGTATAGTGAAATAACTGAAGGCGCCTTTGATATTACCATTGGCCCACTCATGAAAAAGTGGGGATTTTTTAAGAAGCAGGGACGAATTCCTGGCAAGGAAGAGTTGGAATCCGTACTTAAATCGGTTTCTTATAAAAATATCATTATTGAAGAGAAAGCAATAAAATCACTTGCAAAGAACCCGATAACCGTAAAAAAAGTATCTTTTAAGAACACAGGTACCCAGATTGATCTGGGAGGAATTGGAAAGGGCTACGCAGTTGACAGGGTAACCAGCGTACTGAAACAAAACGGAATAAATTCAGCACTGATAAACTTCGCAGGAAATATTTATACATTTGGAACCCCACCCGGAAAAGATTCATGGGTTATAGGGTTGCAGCATCCACGCGAAAGTGAGGGGCTTCTCGGTACATTTGAGATTAAGGACAAAGCCGTATCCACTTCCGGTGACTACGAGAAATTCTTTACTATTGAAGGAAAACGCTACTCACACATAATCGATCCCAGAACGGGCAACCCCGTTACGGGCATCGTGAGTGTAACAATAGTAACAGACAACGCGACCAGGGCAGACGCCCTTTCCACAGGGGTCTTTGTCCTGGGGAAAGAGAAGGGAATGGCTCTTATAGAAAAACTGCCGGATGTTGAGGGCATTATTATCTATGAGAATGCTAACTCCAAACTGTCCACCAAAACCTCCAGCGGAATGCAGGCACTTTTCAAAAGAAACACCGAAGGCTCTCAAAAAGAGGCCAAGACAGACATGATTATGTCGGGTAGTTAAGGTGTTCCGAGAAAATGTGGTAAAAGATGAAATACCCTGTAGTGGAAGCTTACAGGTTTCCACTAATACTCTATCCATGGGCGTAATGATTGACTGCTTATACGTCAGTATCTAATTGCATGTAAGGGGTTTATTGATAATTTTCTTTCTATCAACGACCGTAAAATCACTCCCATAAATGCGTAGAAAAGGCTGTACACACAATTGCGAAGAAGAGAGTTTCCCCCCTTCACTTTTTATACTGGAGATTACAAGTTTTCTGCTTGAATCATACATTCTGCTTACCATCCGTAATCGTTCTGTAGGTGTTCGTGGCATAAGCATCTCTTTCTACCATAATTCTGCTTCCTTTGAAGTATCACTCATTCTCTTTCGCCTTTCGTAAGAGATTGACAATCCTAAGGACATCAACCCAATTCTGCATATACTTCCAATCAAGCCTATTGATAAACCAAATAATAAGTTCACTATCCACTGTATTATCTTGTTTAGTGTGACACTGAGGCCAGCAAAAATACAGTATTTATTTGAAAGATTATGTTCATCTGCTTTAATAAGAGAAATTTATTTGTATAAATTGATAAATCATGAATAGAAGTCCAGTGGAAAGAGAGAGTTTTAAAGGCAAAAAAGTAACTGTGATGGGGTTAGGGTTATTTGGAGGGGGTGTTGGCGCGGTCAGATACCTTGCTTCCCAGGGTGCGGATGTGACTGTTACAGATTTGAAAAGTGCTGAAGAACTGTCCGCTTCTCTTAAACGAATTGGTAAACTGCCTGTTAAGCTCAAGCTTGGTAAACACGATAAAGAGGATTTTGTGAACGTGGACATGCTGGTTGTCAGTCCTGCTGTACCTGATGATTCGAAGTTCTTAGAAATAGCATTTAAAAATAATATACGTATCGATTCTGAACTCAGTATTTTCTTCAGGCATTGCCCTGCACCCATAATAGGGATTACGGGAAGTAACGGCAAATCTACAACTACATCATTACTGGGAGAGATGCTGAAAGAAGCGGGAATTAAAACATGGGTTGGCGGAAACATCGGCGTTTCATTGTTAGAAAATCTTGACGAAATAAAACCCGATGATGTTGTTGTACTCGAGATATCAAGTTTTCAGCTTGAATATCTCGCCAGGATAAAGATGAGTCCACATATAAGCATAGTAACAAATATAGCACCAAATCACCTTGACAGGCACAAAACTATGGAAAACTATATAGGCACTAAAAAGGCAATTGTTCATTATCAACAAGAGGATGATTACGCAATACTGAATTACGACGATCCGACATTGAAAAAATGGGAAGGTGAAAGTAAAGGCCGCCATCTTTGGTTCAGTATAACAAAAGAGCTGGAGCATGGCACCTTCCTGAAAAATAATGAAATTATTATTAATCATAATTCCACAAGAACAGTTATCCCCTGCTCAACACAAATTAACATAAAAGGAACTCATAACTGGCAAAATATAATGGCAGCATCATACGTAGCAACCTTAATGCATGCCAATGTAGAGTCTATTAAAAATGCAATTATAGGATTTACCGGATTAGAACATCGATTGGAGTACGTACACACTATCAACCAAGTACAATATTACAACGATTCAAAGGCAACTACACCGGAAGCGGCGATAGCAGGCATAAAGGCGTTTGACAGCCCAACAGTACTCATTGCAGGAGGATATGATAAAAAAGTCAGCCTTCATCAGTTTGCACAGGAATGTATCAGAAATACAAAATGCGTAATTCTAATTGGAGAGACCGCGAATACCATACAGAAACTTATTCAAGACATAAAAGGAGAAAAGACAAAACCGGAGGTTTATATGGCAGCATCTCTGGATGAGTCAGTCAAAAGGGCATCTGAAGTTGCGGAGCCAGGAGATATCGTCTTGCTGTCACCGGCATGCGCAAGTTTCGGTATGTTTGCAAACTTCGAAGAGAGAGGAAAAAAGTTTAAAGAACTTGTGTCTCAATTGAACATGAAAGAGTAGAACTGCTTGCTATAGGCAAAAGAACCAGGAAAAATGGTTACTCACGCAAAGCCGCAGAGATCGCCAAGACAATACAAAAAATGTTTAAAAGTCTTTTTTCCCTTTACGAACTTAGCGGCTTTACGTGAGAATATGTAATTTAAACTTGATTAATTGAAATGATTGACAAAATTGAACACAATAGCTCACGCATAAATCAACTTAAAGAAACTGCAATAGGTATAGTTAAACGCCTGAAAGAAAACGGGTTCAGTGCGTTATTCGCGGGTGGTTGTGTTCGTGATATGCTGATGGGCAGTATACCGGAAGACTATGATATTGCTACGAATGCACGTCCCGATGATATTATAAATATATTCAAACGAACAGTCCCTATCGGCATTCACTTTGGAGTAGTTCTGGTCATGGAAAATGACTTCGAGTTCGAAGTTGCCACATTCAGATCTGACGGCACATACTCCGATGGACGTCACCCTGACACGGTAACATTCTGCGATGCCAGAGGAGATGCATTAAGACGAGACTTTACGATTAACGGAATGTTTTATGACCCGATTAAAGATAAACATTTTGATTATGTTGGAGGGGAAGATGATCTGAAAGCCCGTCTTGTCCGGGCCATTGGAAACCCCTTTGAAAGATTTAATGAAGACAGGTTACGAATGATAAGGGCCGTACGTTTTGCATGCCGATTTAATTTCAAGATTGAAGATAAGACTGCTGAGGCTATAAAAAAGCTTTATAATAAATTATTAACCGTAAGCAAAGAAAGGATCAGGGATGAACTCCGAAAGACATTAACCGGCCCAAACCCGGATACGAGTATCAAAATGCTAGACGAACTGAACCTTCTGCATGAAATACTTCCGGAAGTGACAGCAATGAAAGGTGTAGAACAACCGGAAAACTTTCACCCGGAAGGTGATGTCTTTACGCATACCCTGCTCACATTAACAAAATTGGCAGACGGAAGAGAAGTAACAGATACCAGTAAAGAACGTGTTTCCGTCTCGAGCAGCATTGATAATAAAAATATATCCGGCAGTTGGGAACTGGCAATGGCTGTACTTCTTCACGACATAGGTAAACCCGTAACATTTGAGGTTTCAGATCGTATCAGGTTTAACAATCATGATAGTGTTGGCGCCAAAATGGCGGAAAAGATATGTGAACGATTAAGAATGTCGAATGCCGAGAAAGAACGCATTACATGGTTAGTAAAAATGCATCTCTATCTAAGACATGCGCAGGAGATGAGGATAAGCAAGCTTAAGAGGCTTTTTGCCCACGAAGGCTACCCTGAACTTGCAGAGCTATATAAGGTAGATTCACTTGCCAGTACTGCAAATCTTGATGATTACAACTTTTGTCAGAATATGTTTGAAGAACTGAAAGAAGAGGAGATAAAACCAGAACCCCTTATAACAGGCAATGATTTAATTGCTTTAGGACTAAAATCCGGCCCAATATTCTCAAAAATCCTGGATGCGATAAAAGATGAACAACTGGAGCAGAAGATTACAACAAAGGAAGACGCTTTAAAAAAGGCAAAAGAGCTTGTGGCAATAGAATCAAGTTAACGCTCTATGAGTAGACTTTTACTGTTCGACAGTTCTACTGCTTACCATAGACAACAGAATCATGAAACTATATACAATCGGTCACCGTGAAGGTATATACTTTTGTACAGATACGATAATAAGTTTCGCTTATATTTTTGTAGAAATTGAATTTTTTGAAATCATCATTGATTCTCTAAAATATTGCCAGAAAGAAAAAGGGCTACAGCTCATAGCATATGTAATTATGCCCAATCACGTTCATACTATTTTAGGTGCAAACAATGGTAACATTTCCAATATTTTACGTGATTACAAACAATATACTTCACGAAAGATCACTGAAACTCTCAGGCGAAGGAGAAAAGTTCAAACTCTTTCACTATTCAAATCTACGGCAAAACGTGATGGAAAAGATAATCAATACAAAGTATGGTAATCAGGCAGCCATCCCCTATTGATGGATTATGAAGAGAAATTATTTCAAAAAATTGAATATGTTCACCATAATCCAGTACGAAAAGGTTTTGTTGAAGCACCTGAGCATTGGGTATACTCGAGTGCAAGAAATTATATCACCAATGATGCTTCTATTATAGAAATTCAGAAGTTATGGTAAAAAGCATGAAAGAGTAGACTCTTTCCGTTTTACCTGTTCGACAGTAGAACTGTCGAACAGGAATTTCCGATATTTTCCACAACTTTAGCTCACTTCAAACTTAAGGCACTTTTAACTTTTTCTGAAAGGCAAAAGAACATTGAAGGTTATAATAAAAGATTCAAAAAGAGAATATGATGGTTTTTTTAAAGTTGATAAGGTCGTCCTTCAACATGAAAAATTTGATGGTTCAATGAGCAAAGATATTGACCGGTTAAACTTCAACAGGGGAGACACAGTAGCTGTTATCTTATATAATAAAATTAATAATTCTGTTGTTTTGATCAGGCAATTTCGGTATCCGGCATATGTAGATGACGGCCCGGGCTGGCTGATAGAATGTGTTGCGGGGATCAAAGATAACGGTGAAGTTCTCGTCGCAAAGAAAGAAGTTCTGGAAGAAACCGGCTATAAGATCGAAGAGCTGAAATATCTAACACGGTTCTATCCGAGCCCTGGGGGATGCTCTGAAATAATATCTGTATATCTCGCTTACGTTGAAGGAAGAGGGGAGATAGAAGATAAATATTTTGGTACAGGCAACGAAGATATTCAGGTTATAGAAATTCCACTGGTCAAAGCATTTGAGATGATTATGAACGGCGAAATTTGTGATGGGAAAACCATAATAGGCCTATTCCACCTTCGTGATAAACTGGAAAAAGGTTAAAGGCACTATAAGCAGTAAATGTTTGTAAGTACTCAATAAGCAGATGAGAACCTCCCCTTAATCCCCTCCTTTGCAAGGAGGGGAAATGGGGTGGTAATAATTTAAAAGTTCTCATCTGCTTATCAAGTACTTACGTAAAAATAAAAACTGGATTCCCCACGAAAGTAGGGATATTTTACTGTCCGATTGTTCTACAATCGGATACATAAAACATAAGTAGTTCCACTACTATTACGTGTTAACAGATAACCATGAAAGAGTAGAACTCTTTCAATTTTGTATGTTCAACAGCAGAACTGTCGAACAGTAAGTAAATACGGTTAAATAAATATTATGAAGAATAAGACTGTTTTCGTAGATATAGATACCCAATTTGATTTTATGGATCCCTGCGGAAATCTTTATGTTCCTGGTGCGGAAGATATCGTCGATAACGTTAAAAAACTCTTTGATTACGCACAAGAACACAAAATCAAAATACTCTCTTCAATGGACGCGCACACATCTGATGACCCGGAGTTCAAGCTCTTTCCTCCCCATTGTATAAAAGGCACCCCCGGCAATCATAAAATTGAAGCAAGCACATGTAATGAGAATATCATAATCGAAAACAGAGAGCAGGACATTACAGAGTCTATAATGGACCATGAGCAAATAATTGTTGAAAGCCAAACATTTGATATCTTTGAAAGCACTAACACAGACAAAATCGTAAAAAAACTGGATGCACAGAACTTTGTAGTATTTGGAGTGGCGACAGACTACTGTGTAAAAGCGGCAGTTCTTGGATTATTAAAACGGGATTATAACGTTTCTCTGGTTATGGATGCGACAAAAGCAATTACAAAAGAAGGAGAAGAACAATCTCTGAATGAAATGAAAGATGCCGGAGCTGCTTTCACAATCACAAAGGATATCTTAGTAATGTAAATCACAAACTAAAGAGGTTCACATTATAGTACCTATTCATTAGTATGAAAACAGTGTAGTTTGTGTATAATTTAGAATGTTGAAAAGATTAATAATATATTCAGCCTTCATTACCGTATTAATAATGATTATTCCGAAATTTATAGAAAAAAAATTGATTTTCCATCCGGACAAAAGTAATGACCACACAACTCCGGATGCTTATGGCATTGAGTATGATGATGTTACATTCAGGACCGAGGATGGGCTGGAGCTGCACGGTTGGTTCATTCCCGGTAAAAAATCCTCAACCGATGCAGATCTGCATACACTCCTATGGTTTCACGGTAATTCCGGCAACGTAAACCGCAGGCTCGACAACATAAAGATGTTACATGATAGAGTGCCGGTAAATGTCTTTATCTTTGACTATCGCCAATACGGCAGAAGTGAGGGCAAGATAACCGAACAGGGAACCTATATGGACGCAAGGGCAGCCCTTGCGTATCTACACTCACGAAATGACATAAACAGTGAAAAAATTATCTTCTTTGGCCGTTCCCTTGGCAGTGCAGTAGCTGTTGACCTTGCAGTGAAAGAGAAATGCCGTGCCCTGATCCTCGAAACACCTTTTACCTCTATAAAAGAGATGGGGAAAGAGCTCTATCCATTCCTACCCTTTACTATTTTTTTAAGAACAAAATATGACTCTCTCTCTAAGATCAGGGACATAAAAGTACCAACCCTTATCATGCATGGAGACAAAGATGAGCTTGTTCCAATCGAACAGGGAAAGAGGTTATATGAGAAAGCTAATGAACCCAAAGAATTCTACACTATCCCCGGAGCCATGCACAACGACACCCACATTGTTGGTGGAGTAGAATATTTTGACGTGATCAAAAATTTCGTGAATAAACTGGAAAAATAAAAAAGCTGAGTACTCATTACGGAACAACACTAACAAGAAAAGATAGGACGATTAAATGAGCCCCATATATCATATTATTTTTGGGTTTGTACTTATTGGATTAAGTATTTATTTAATAAAGAATGAGATGAGTAAAGCTAAGAAAAAATATAGCATCATCCTTCTTATTCTTTCTATCACGACATTAATTGGAGGGATTGGTAGATTGTTTATTATATAAAAAACGCTAACGAAGCTCTTCCCGCATGGCAAAAAGCAGTTCTTCCACTTCTGTTCCTTCCATCAGTATATCCGGTCAAATCATGTTAATCTTGTGAAAGAATATCCATTTCTTATGATTCATCCTTTTCCTCAGTAGGAAGTTGTGTAACAACAAATGATTTTGTTGATAGCAGGTCCTGATCATCCCTGGTAACTATGGAGATGATGTTTGGGCCATCTTCAAGTGGAACATCACTGGCAAAAGCGAGGGTTGATTTGTCCTCTTCAGAAGCGTCTCTATTAGACTTATAAAACACTTTATCTTCATTTACCAGTATATAGACATATTTTATTGCATTATCATCTCTTACTGTGCCGGAAAGGGATATATGCTCCTGCCTGAATGTATCATGTGGTTTTTGTGTATCAAGTTCTATTAGTGGAGGAACGTTTTGTAAAAAGAGATCGTCTACCGTTTGTTGACCGGAGTAAGCACGCCAACTGATTTCTACGTGATCGGAAGAAATCCATCCAAATCTACCTTCAGGCATTTTTACGCGATACCACGACTCCGTTTCTTTGTCGGCGATAAGAGTTGTTCCGTTACTCGCATAGGAAATTACCGGTGTTGAAGGAGATTTGCCGTTGTAAATAGGAACAGAATCATCAATTACTTTGAGAGTTTTTTCTGTCGACTCCATTTTCCCATTCTTCCCATTCAGGTCTACGTCAAATTCCAATTTACCGGAAATACGTGTTCCGTAAGTGGTATCCGCGATCGTAAGATCAACAGAAAAATCATCAGCTTCCAGAGTATCTCTTACCGAGAGTTTTATTTTAAGAGATTTTGACTCCCCTGGGAGTAATTCTCCTAATTCCATTTTACCCCTTTCTATATAGACCTCTTTCTGACTCAACTTTCTCAGGGCAATAATATTTTTTTCAGATGTACCTTTACCAATATTTTTTACAAAGAGTACCAGATCTACGACTTCCCCTTTTTGTATAATTCCATCTCCGTTTCCTGTTAATCCTTCACCTTCATCAATTATCTGATGTGAATATGAGAATACCGGTTTGGGCAGCGCATCAATTAATACGGAACCTTTAACATCTTCCAGTGTATTTCCATTAAATTCATTGAACTTAACGATAAGTTCATCCTTTCTGTTTACAGAGTTTTGTGGAATTTTTATTGTCTTAGAAGATGTTTTTGTCTCACCCTTCTCTACCTTGCCAAAAATAAACTCACGCTTGTTGATAAGAAGGTTCTTAGATTCCGTCATACCTCTTAGTTGATATAAGGGACCTTCACTGTTATTAGTAACGCTGATTTCTATTTTCAGTTCTTCCGCTGCTTTAACTTCCCCATTAGAAGGTGTAAGTTTTAGAGTTGTTGTTACAGATGGGAGGAAGGTTGTTTCCCCGGTAGACCAGTCAATGTCCTGGGTATTTAAGGCATCTGCGATCTTTGTTTCCTCGCTTTTTTTGAACTCTTCAATAATTGGTTTTAATTGGTCTAAAAAATCGTCATTTTTGCCGTAGAGATGAGAGTTAAGGATAATTTTTTTAGCAAATTGTACATGCGTATCTTTATCCAGATCAGGTATTTTATAGTAGTCTTCTTCCTTTATTTTTTCTTCTTTCTCACCTTCTTCACCTTCTTCTTTTTCGTCATCAACATGTACAAGATACCTTACTTTTTCATAAGGCACCTCGGCTTCTGAATGTTCACCCAGGTGTTTCTTTAAATCTTCTTCTCTAAAATGAGGATTCTCATTGAATAAGACAATTTCATCTTTTGTAACCCGTGATTGTACAAGCAAAACATCCGGTGAGATGCCTACTGACTGTATATCGGTAAAGTTCGGTGTTAAATACTTGCCTACCGTAAGCTTTAGTGCCGCACCACTATTTATCAGATCGATCAGTTGCTGTATGGAGCCTTTGCCGAAGCTGGTATCACCAATAAGCGGGGCTCGATTATTATCTTTCAGTGCTCCGGCAACTATTTCTGCTCCGGATGCGCTCCCTGCATCTATAATCACAACCAGCGGGCATTTGTTAAGGTCTTTAGATGATTTTTTTGCCTTTTGAATTTTCTGTTTACCCATTGGTTCTACAGTAACTACAATCATGCCCGAAGAAAGAAATTTGTCCGCAACGGCAATTGCCTGGCCTAACAAACCACCGGCGTTATTACGAAGATCAAGAATAACTCCTTTTAATTCGCCGCTTTCAGTTGTTAACTTCTCAATTTCTTCTTCTAAAGATTGTGCTGTATCTTCCTGGAAATTTCTTATCTTTATATATCCAATGTTACCATCAGCCAATTTCGAGCTAACGCTGGGTATTGAGATAATTTCCCTGATAAGAGTAACTGTTTTATTGGTCTGAGATTTTTTGCTTTCCACTATTAAGATAACGGCAGTAGAAGGATCACCTCTAAGTTTATTAACCGCTTCTTGTAATGACATGTTTATTGTAGAATCTTCATCAATTGCGATGATTTTATCTCCTGACTTCAGGCCTGCCCTGAATGCGGGGGTCCCTTCAATAGGAGAAATCACGGTTAATATTCCATCTCTCAGGCCAACGACCATACCAAGGCCACCAAATTTACCTGAGGTCCCTATTTTAAACTCGTCAAAGTCTTTAGGCGGAAAAACAACGGAATGAGGATCTAATTGTGAAAGCATGCCATTAATTGCCGCATATTCAATATCCTCTGTTTTGATTTCGTGATGTTTATTATCATTTACAAAGTGTAAAACATCGTTCAAGGTATTGTATAATTCGCCAAGTCGCCGTATTTTGGAAATATCGACTACTTTAGATGTTTCATCAACCAGGATTTCTATTTTCTCTGATTTGTCGTCCACATTAACTTGGACTTCAGGAATTATTCTTTCGAGCCAGGAAAGTGATGCTTTCAGCATTTCCTTGGGTTTTATTCTGTCAGGTTCAACATAGAAACGATTCACGTATGAACAAACAATACCGACTAAACGGAATTTATACTCTTCCTTTTCCTGACTAACCGCTTCGTTAAAATGCTTGTTAAGTGAACTGCTATTCGATATAGCGAAAAAAGTCACTAAAATAGATGCGCAGAAAAAGATTACAAGTGTGATAAGATATTTTTTCTTGTACATTTTAAAAGTTTCCTTGCTAAAATATTACCGCAAAGTTAGTTATTAAATTTTATCAGCTATTTTTGAGAATGCAATATAAGCTTGATTATATGCCAAGTCAAGGATAAGTTCGTTATGAGTAAACACTAAGCTTAAAAATTTATTGACAGAATGATCCATAATGCTTAAACTTGCTTTCCTAGTATAAAAAGGGCGATTAGCTCAGTTGGCTAGAGCGCTTGCCTTACAAGCAAGATGTCATAGGTTCGAGTCCTATATCGCCCACCATCATAAAAGAGATAAAAGATTTATGGCTTCATGTAAATGAAGAAGTGGGGGCCGTAGCTCAATTGGTTAGAGTACCAGACTGTCGATCTGGATGTTGCGGGTTCGAGTCCCGTCGGCCTCGCCATTATTAAATTTTTTATTCATCTGAGGTTTTTGGAATCGTTTTATAGAGGCGATCACTGTGCTTGCTAGCATGCTTTGGTTGGAAACCTCATTGTGGCGCTGTTTTTTGATAAGCAAATGTTTAGTGAGAACAATGCGCCCATAGCTCAATTGGATAGAGTATCGGTCTACGAAACCGGGGGTTGCACGTTCGAATCGTGCTGGGCGCATATAAATCCTTTTGAGTTATAGTTGTTAAGTTCATGATAACTGAATTCCATTCGCATGAGTACTATATGCGGCAGGCAATCGCTGAAGCAAAAAAGGCCTTTGAAAAGGACGAAGTCCCTGTAGGAGCAATAATTGTTTATAATAATAGGGTAATTGCGAAGGCGCATAATCAACGGGAGATGTTATTAGACCCCACAGCTCATGCTGAAATGATTGCCATCACACAGGCATCTGCATATCTTCAAAACTGGAGGCTGAGCGATACTACCGTATATATAACCCTTGAACCGTGTACAATGTGCGCAGGTGCATTGGTCCAGGCCCGGGTCAAAAACCTGGTATACGGAGCAAAAGATGAAAAATACGGTGCTTGTGAGTCTACAGTAAATTTGGTTAATGATCCTCGCTTTAATCACCGCATGAATGTTATCTCTGGGGTTTTAGAGGATGAGTGTAGTTTCCTTTTGAAACAATTTTTTCTGGAAAAACGTCGGATCGATTGATCTCCCGGCTGAAACAGCGTGCCGGTTTTTTATGCCGGGCAGACGGCTTGTTCTACCATAGTAAAGTGGAGGGATGGCTGAGCGGTTGAAAGCGCTGGTTTCGAAAACCAGTTGAGGAGAAATCTTCACGCGAGTTCGAATCTCGCTCCCTCCGTTTTGATATGGAGGGGACAATTTCCAGTAACAATATTTACCCGGATTGAGGCAGGTCTGAATCTCCTTCACTCAATCTCGGATTGGAGAGGTGTCCGAGTGGCCGAAGGAGCACGCTTGGAAAGCGTGTAGGTGGGTAACTGCCTCGCGGGTTCGAATCCCGCCCTCTCCGCCATAAACATGCTCTTTTAGGTTATTTAAGTATTAAGTAACACTGTTAAAATTATGGCCGTGCTAGACGGGGAGCTAGCGGTTCCTTGTGACCTGCAAACCGCTTATGCAGGGTCGATCGCTTTTTGGAGGTTTTCGGACTTTTGTTACTTTTTAAGTAAGTGGTGTTGAAGACTGGGTCTCATGCAATAAGGCTATGTGAACCTGGTCAGATGCGGAAGCAAGCAGCCATAAGCATTTGTACTTATGTGCCGTGAGGTTGCCTGGTTGGAGCTAACTGCATGGAAAGTAAAAGGGAAAGAAAATCGAATTAAAGTGCACGGCCGTTTTTGCTAATTTAGGGAAGATATGTCATATATAGTTCTCTCGAGAAGATATCGACCAAAATCATTCAGTGAAATTGTCGGGCAAAAACATGTAGTTACTACATTGGTTAACGCACTTCAGGCAAACCGTGTTGCCCATGCTTATTTGTTTGCCGGCCCTAGAGGGGTTGGCAAGACATCTATGGCAAGGATACTCTCCAAGGCTCTTAATTGTCAAAAAGGCACTACCGATACCCCCTGCAATAAATGCTCTATATGTAATAGCATTACAAGTGGAAATGGCATTGATGTTCTGGAAATAGACGGGGCTTCCAACCGTGGCATAGATGAGATACGAAATATCAGGCAGAATGTGGGGTATGCCCCCGCCGCTTCAAGATATAAAATTTACATTATAGATGAGGTGCACATGTTGACGAAGGAAGCGTTCAATGCAATTTTGAAAACACTAGAGGAGCCTCCTGAACATGTAAAATTTATCTTTGCCACTACATCACCAAGCCGTGTACCTGATACTGTTCAGTCACGCTGCCAGAGGTTTGATTTTAAAAATATCTCCATACCTGATATTAGTGACAGGCTGGCACAGCTTTGCAAAACAGAGAATATTGCTGCAGAGGAAGAGGTACTCCAATCCATCGCGAAATATGCCAGGGGAGGATTGAGAGATTCCGAATCAATTTTAGACCAGCTTGCTTCCTTTTGTCATGAAAAAATAACGTTAAGAGACGTTTACGATATTTTTGGAGTCGTCAGCGAAGAGAAACTCTCAAGTTTAATTAATAGCTTTATTGAAAAAAATCCTGAATCCTCTATAGTAATATTTCATGATATCATCGATAGCGGAAAGGATATAGAGGGTTTTATTGACCAATTACTCCTTTATCTCCGCGATTTGCTCCTTGTTTCAGTGCGTAAAAAGGAACGTGATACTATAGAGACGGTATCAGGAGATATTGATCTCTTAAGAATGCAATCCTCATCATTTTCTCCTGATACTCTGATGTATATGTTTCAGATAATTTCTGAAGCTAAAACAAAAACACGGGATTTACTCCAACAGAAGATTTATCTGGAAGTTTTATTTGTAAAACTTGCTACCATGGAAGAATTAAGGCCATTAAGCTCCGTTTTAGATAAAATAGAAGGAATGAAAAAGATGTTCGAAGGTAACGAGGGGAATGTAGACAAAGTAGTATCCATAAGAGATGCAGATGTTAGAGTACCGGTAAAACCTGGGATACCAGAAAAACCTTCTCATGATTATGTCGCTTTGAATAAAAAGGTAAATCCTGATAACAGTTTTGCTGATACCTGGAAAAAAGTTATGATAGAGATCCTTGCAAAAAAAAAGACAACCTGGGCCCTATTACAGAATGCAAGGGTATTAAACATTGACGATAATGAAGCGATTGTAGAAGTCCCAAAAAATTACCTTATTCATAAAGAAAGGCTTGAAAAACCTGAAGAAAAGCGGATAATTGACGGTTGTCTGAAAAAAGTAACAGGAAAGAAGATTCGTGTTAGATTTGTTGTCTCAAAAAATGATATTAAGGTAGTTGATAATAAGAGAAGCAGTCATGGAGTAGTACAAGAAGGAAAAAACAAAAAATCGGATGATGATATAAAAAATGAGCCTATGGTAAAGAAAGCTATCGAGTTTTTTGATGGGTCAATTGTTAATGTAAGGGAGGAAAAGGGATGAAGGGAATGGGTAACATGGGCAACATGATGAAGCAAATGCAGAAACAGGCTGCAACCATGCAGAAACAAATGGAAACTATTCAGGCCGACCTTAAAGAGCGTATCATAGAAACAAGTTCTGGCGGCGGGATGGTAACAGTAAATGTAAATGGAAAGCAGGAGCTTTTATCTATAAAAATTGATAAGGAAGTTGTTGACCCTGAGGATGTCCAAATGTTAGAAGACCTTATATTAGCTGCAGTATCTCAAGGTATGAAAAAGTCTCAGGAAATGTATCAAGAGGAAATGGGAAAGATGACAGGCGGTATGAACATACCGGGATTACCAAATATGTTTTAATAAAACACTATATAAAAATGAAAACGTATCCTCATCGATGTTGAATCTCATGAAAGAACTGGGCAGGATGCCCGGTATAGGCCGGGGACAATAATATTCAAGAAGTGATCATTGCCACAAATCCGAATAGGGAAGGCGATGTTACCGCTATGTACATTCATGAACGTTTAGAACCTTTAGGGATTCAAGTAACACAACTGGCGAGAGGCATGCCATCGGGAAGTTATCTGGAATATGCAAATTCTGCAGTTATTGCCGATGCGATTCATGGTAAAAAATTAATGCAAAAAGATTAAAGTTTTTCAAGGTAACAATATATGAGAATAGATACCGTATTATCACCGCAACTTCGACAACAGATGAAACTGGCACCTCAGGTGATCCAGTCCATTGAGATACTCCAGCTGCCAATGTTGGCTTTAGTAGAACATGTACAGCAAGAACTGGTGGAGAATCCCGTCTTAGAAGAAGTGACTGATGATGAAAAAGATGAACAAAAAACAGATGAGCAAAAAACACTTGATGACACGCTTGCAGAAGGCAAAAACGAGGATGAAGAGAAGGAGGATGAAGAGTTTAAAAGGCTTGGAGAAATGGCAGATGATTGGGGTGACTACTTTTCTCAAACAAATATAAAAAGAAGTGATGGTGGAGAGGAACGAGATCGTAAACAGGAAGCATTAGAAAATACTGCCGCAGGATCAATATCACTTCAAGATTACCTTCTTGGACAGTTATCGATTATGGAGCTAGAGGATTCGCTTATGGCTATCTGTGAAAACATAGTCTTTAGCGTTAATGATATCGGATATCTGGCTTATCCTTTAGAAGAAATTACCGAACCAATGGAAATGCCGGTAAGCATTGAACAAGCGAATGAAGCCCTGGCCATTATACAAAGCATGGAACCGCTTGGCGTAGGAGCACGGAACCTGAAAGAATGTCTACTGCTGCAATTAGATACACGAGACTCTGATTATAATATCACTAAGGAATTAATCTCAAATCACCTTGAAGATGTTGAAACAAAGAAATATAAACTTATAGCAAAAAAGTTGGGATATAACCTGGAACTTATCAGGAAAGTTATAGAATTCATTAAGACGCTGAATCCCAAACCTGGCTCTCTTTTTGGCAACGAACGAATTCCTTATGTAACGCCGGAAGTCAAAGTGGATTGTGTGGACGGGAAATATGAAGTCACACTCATAGGAGACCATAATCTTCCACGCATTTATATAAGCTCGTTTTATAAAGACGTGCTTGTTGGTAAAGATCATGACCTGAACACAAGGCGCTATATTCGCAAAAAGATCGAATCTGCCAGATGGCTTATAGATGCTATTGAACAGAGAAAAGGAACACTGCACAAAGTGGCTGTCAAGATAGTAGAAATGCAAACGAAATTTTTTGAAGAAGGCACCCTCGGACTTCGTACTTTAAAGATGCAGGATGTTGCAGATGCTGTAGGGATACATGTATCAACGGTAAGCCGTGCTATAGCACATAAATATGCACAAACTCCTAAAGGAATTTTTGAGTTAAAATATTTCTTTACAGGAGGGTTTATGAATGCTGATGGTAATATGGAATCGTGGGAAGCAACAAGACAAAAATTGGCAAAAATTGTAAATGAAGAAAACAAATCACACCCCTTAAGCGACGAGGAAATTGCTTCTAAATTAAGAGAGATGGGTGGTGATATTGCAAGGAGAACAGTAACAAAATATAGAAGAAGCATGAAAATTCCTTCTTCAAGAAAAAGAAGAGAATGTTAAAAACTCACTAATTCCGTTTTACAAAAAAACATTGAAGTCAATTGAAATCATAAAAAAAACTATTATGTTTCTAATATTTATAGCGTGTGCTTCGGGATGCTATTCTTTTGACAAAAGTCACAATGCTGCTCAGAACCGTGCACTAAAGAAGGATTTAAGATTATTACATAAAGATGTCGATTCTTTTCTCGGCTCCCCAGACTCGTCAATGCTCAGTAAATGATAGAAACTACAGGTCCGGAAGAGGGCCATTCACATATAATATTTCCACCTTCCACATAATAGCTTAAAGCAAATCGCTAAAATATTCAATTCATAATAAATCGTAGTTTAAGGTTTTGTAATACGACCACTTACCTCTCATTGCAGAGTTATTTCAAAGGATATCTTTAATGTCACACGATTTTGATCTAATAATTAAGAATGGCATTCTTGTTGATGGGACAGGTAACGCCAAGAGAATTGCAGATATTGGGATTCGAGGCAAAAAAATTGTTTCTATCGGCAATATTATTAACCATCCGGATTCCGACTTTATTGATGCTACCGACTGTATTGTCGCACCGGGATTTATTGATATCCATTCACATAGTGATTTTTTCTGGTTAGTTAGCCCGGAAAGCGAAAGTAAAATTTACGACGGTGTTACCACAGAGATTTGTGGTAACTGTGGCATATCCGCATTCCCGTTAAAAGGCCAAGTACTTGAAAACAAAAAAAAAGGGTTCAGTAAATTTGGCTTGGATATTAATTGGCAAACTGCTGAGGATTTTTTTACCAGAGCAAATGAAGCAAAGAGTTCTATAAACAGGGGGTTTCTGGTTGGCCATGGCAACGTCCGCGCTTGTGTATTGGGATATGACGACCGGGAACCGGATAGTAATGAGCTTGTTAAAATGGAACAGGAATTACGAGATGCCATGGAATCAGGTGTTTTTGGTATGTCAAGCGGATTGGTTTATCCCCCGGGATGTTACGCGAAGACCGAAGAATTAATTACATTATGCAAAATAGTCAGGGAATATAATGGTATATATGCAACCCATATGAGAAATGAAGGGAACGAATTAGAAGCAGCTTTAAACGAAACTATAAATATTTCTAAGGAGAGCGGGGTAAAGAGTCAAGTCTCCCACATTAAGACATGGGGAGAAAAGAACTGGTGGAAAATAGATAAAATAGAAAGAATGCTTAAAGGTGCCAGGGCAGATGGTATTGATATCACATGTGATCGATACCCATATACCGCATCGGCAACTGATTTAGATATAATTTTGCCTGATTGGGTATATGAGGGAGGAACCGCCAAAGAGAAAAAAAGGCTCGGGGACCCTTTATGCAGAGAGCGTATTATCAAAGAAATGGAACAAGAAGGTGTAAGTAAGGAGTTTTGGGGAACCATAATGATTTCATCCGTGTTTAATAAAGACAAAAGAAGTTATGAAGGTAAAACGATTGCCGAGATTTCGACAACACTAAAAGTACCTCCTTTAGAATTTGTTCTTGACCTTCTCTATGAAGAAGATTGCAGAGTAAGTGTTATATTCTTTAATATGTCAGAAGAAAATCTTGCCAGGATCTTGAAATGGGATTTTGTAATGGTCGGTTCGGATAGCTCTCTTCGTTCTTTAAAAGGAGTCTTGAATTACGGAAAACCACATCCAAGAGGTTATGGTACTTTTTCCAGAGTAATTAGAAAATATGTTAATCAAACCTCCATTTTATCTATAGAAGACGCTATATATAAAATGACAGGGTTCCCCGCTCAAAAGCTGGGACTTGAAGACAGAGGCATCTTAAAGGAAGGATTTTTTGCCGATATAACTATTTTTGATCAGGAGACTATTGCAGAACAAGCAACCTTTACCGATCCGCATAATTATTCTATCGGAATCAAGCATGTCATAGTAAACGGTAAATTAACTATTAACAATGGCAAGCACAAAAGCGTTATGAATGGCGCTATTCTCAGAAAGTAGATTTTATACTCATTTCAAAATAGTTTTCGGATGGGTTTTACTGAAAAGTAAAAAAACCAAACCGGTTTTAGTTTAAACCAAAATACTTTATTAGCGAAACGAGGTTCGATTATCATATTGCTATTGATATTGAATTATAATACTATTTTAATGTGTTAAATCACTATTATATTTAATTGGGTTTTATACCTAAAAGGAGGTTTTCGTGTACAGGAAAAGATGGAATATCAGAAACTATTTTTTATCCCTTATAGTTTCACTATTTGCTTTATCATTAATCTTGGGTTCAGCGGGTAGTGCTAAAGCGGCGACAAGTGTAAGAGAATTAGAACAGTCTTTAATGAATGTTTCGGAAGATGTTAAACTGTCAGTTGTCTCCATCACAACGGTAAAAGTTTTCAAACATCCTGCCACGGGAGGATATCATGGTGATCAATATGGACGTGGCCATGGTGATGGACGTGGGCGTGGGCGTGGTGATGGACGTGGGCGTGGCAACGGGAGAGGCCCATTCGATGATTTTTTTGACAAATTTACGCCAAAACAACCGCCTAAGGGAGAGTTTAAATCACAGAGCCTTGGCTCCGGTGTAATAGTAAAAATTGATGGTGAAAAAGGATACATCCTGACCAATAACCATGTTGTTGCAGATACTGACGAATTAAAGGTCAGGCTCAGCGACAAGAGAGAATTTGATGCAGAAATTGTAGGTACAGACGAACAGACAGATTTAGCAGTGATTAAAATTGAAGGAAAGAATTTGGTAGCGGCAAAGATTGGAGACTCTGAAAAATTGAGGCAGGGGCAGTGGGCTATCGCTATCGGAAACCCTTTCGGTCTTACCCATACCGTTTCAGTTGGTGTTGTCAGCGCGATAGGCAGATCAGGCGTCGGCATCGCAAATTATGAGAATTTTATTCAAACCGACGCTGCGATCAATCCCGGAAACAGTGGAGGTCCATTACTGAATATTGATGGAGAGATTATAGGGATCAATACTGCAATTTTCACTCGTTCAGGTGGCTACCAGGGAATCGGATTTGCCATACCGGTAAACATGGCAAAAGCCGTACTCAGAGACTTGATTGATAAAGGAAAAGTTACTCGAGGCTGGTTAGGTGTCGCCATTCAGGATATAGACGCATCACTTGCAGAGCAATTTGGTGTAGAAGTTACTGAAGGAGTGTTGATAAGTGATGTACAGGATGGTTCCCCTGCCAAGGAAGCTGGCTTCGAAAGAGGCGATATTGTAATCGGATATGATAATAAGGAAATAAGTGATGTTAATCGTCTGCGTAACTTCGTCGCTCAAACCGAAGTCGGCAAGGAGATTAAAGTTAAAGTCCTGAGAAAAGAAAAGGAAACAATTTTAACCGTAAAAATAGGTGAGCAGCCATCAGATATGTTTGCTTCAGGTAAAACATCTATTGGTAATGATCTGGGCATATCAGTGCAAAACCTGACTGAAGAATTGGCTAAAAGCTTTGATTTTGAAGGTGAAACTGGCGTAGTTGTTACTGCTGTGGAACCAGACAGCCCTGCTGCTCAAGCTGATGTGAAAGAAGGAGATTTAATAAAGGAAGTTAATCGCAATAAAATTAATAATTTAGAAGAATTCAAAGGTACATTGAAGGGTACTGACAAAGGGAAAGATATTCTATTATTATTAAGAAGAGGTATGCATACACGTTTTGTGATAATTAAGAGTAAGTAGGAAAGTAGATTTTTCTAACTACGGAAGACGTTATTATCACAAAGGAAAATTTAAGCCTCGTTACCAGAGTACGGTAACGAGGCTAATTTTTTAGCTCAAGCTTGAGAGTCTTCAAAAAGAGGCGAGAGGCTTTGCAACCTTTTAACTATCGGTACAAGTTTTTCCAGAATGTAATCAACATCATCATCAGTATTGAATTTACTTAGACTAAACCTGATTGTACCTCTGCTGGTAACAGGAGGGATCCCCATCGCCTGCAAGACGTGAGATGGTTCTGCAGAGCCGGTTGTGCATGCAGATCCTGAAGAAGTCGCAATGCCTGCCATATCAAGCAGAAGCAGGGTCGCTTCCCCTTCTACATATTCGAAGCTTACGCTACTCGTATTGGGTAGGCGCTCACTGTTTTCTCCGCTTATTACCACATGAGTAAGTTGGTCTTTTATGCCCTTTTCCAGTTTATCCCTGAGACGCCGAACCTCTGTCTGTTCTTGTTTCACAAATCCTTCCGCTAATTCGCAAGCCTTGCCTAGCCCGATAATGTAAGGAACGTTTTCTGTTCCGCTCCTTCTATTATCCTCCTGATGACCACCAATAATCAAAGGATCAATCCTCACTCCTTTTCGTATGAATAAAACGCCAACACCTTTTGGTGCATGAAGCTTGTGCCCGGACATTGACAAAAGGTCAATATGGCTGTTTTTAAGATTTAAGGGGATCTTGCCAATTGCCTGGACTGCATCACAGTGAAAAAGGACCCCTTTTTCTTTGACTATTTTACCGATTTCTTCTATCGGAAATATCACACCTGTCTCATTATTTGCATGCATGATGGAAACAATAGCCGTATTATCTTTTATGGAATCTCTTAACTCATCCAGATCGAGCATTCCGTCCTTATTAACACCAAGCTCTGTTACTTCATAACCCTGCTTTCCAAAATATTTGCACACATTCAAAACGGCCGGATGTTCAACCTTGGTTGTAATGACGTGCTTTTTTTCAGGATGCGCTTCTAACGAACAATGTATGGCATAATTATTACTCTCTGTTCCACAACTCGTAAATACGATTTCAGATGTATCTGCACCCAGAATATTTGCCACTCTTTCCCTGGCAAGATCCATCTTGCTTGCGACCTGTCTACCAAAAGTATGTATACTCGAAGGGTTGCCATAAAATTCCTTAAAGTATGGCAGCATCTCTTCCAAGACTTCATCATCAACTCGTGTTGTCGCGTTATTATCTGCGTAAACTAACTTCATGCGTAATCTCCATTTTAATATAAATCGGTACGTCTATGTTCAAATAAAGGTATCTCTGTTCTTACCTCTTCCAGTAAATCTAAATCTATCTCCGCCAAAATCACATTTTCACTATCAATAGCTTTTGCAAGAACCCTTCCCCATGGATCCACTATCATGCTTTTTCCATAGCATGTTATATTATTTGGGCTGGTCCCTATCTGATTTGCAGCAACAACAAAAGCCTGATTTTCAATGGCACGAGCTTTAATCAAAGGTCCCCAGTGATATTCTCCGGTAGTTGCCGTAAATGCCGAGGGGATAAAAATAATTTTCGCCCCGTTTAACGCCAGAGACCGGTAAAGCTCGCAGAAACGTAAGTCATAGCAAATGCTCATTCCGACTTTTACGTTTCCCAAATTAGCGATAACTATTTTTTCACCTGCCACTACATTCTCTGATTCTTTATATCTTATCTTTTCTTGTATATCAACATCAAAAAGATGGATTTTTGAGTACTTTGCCACTATTTCACCATTTCGTCCAACTATTACGGATGTGTTATAGACCTTGTTCTTTCCGACCTTCTCAAATATACTCCCGCACACAATATAAATTCCGTGTGTTCGTGCTTTATCAGATAAAGCATTAATAGTATCACCCGGTATATCTTCTGCGTTTTCTACCATAACTTTTGTATGGCCGCAGCAGTTAAACATCTCCGGCAAGACGACAACATCTGCACCTTCTTTAACAGCATCATCGATAAACTTGCCAGCCAGTTTTACGTTTCCAGCTTTATCCTCATTTGAACAAAACTGGATAGCAGCAACGATGAATTTACGTCCTAACTCGTTTTTTGATTCAGTCATTTAATATACTAAAATAAGTAATTGACACTTATCATGTGCCAAAGTAGAATTTCAGACGTACAACATTAAAATATACGGTCTTTTTTTAATATTTCATTTTACCATAACCCAAAGCTTTCATATAATCTTTTCTTCTGCTCTCTGTGAGCTCAGTATAAGAATATTACAATTTATTTTTACCGTTTTTTGATGATATAAGAATGCTTAAAGAAAAAATAGGTTTTATCGGTGGGGGCAAGATGGGCGAGGCTCTGATGAAAGGGCTCCTCAGGGCAAAGCTGAGTTCTGCGGATAAAATTATCGTCAGTGACGTTGACACAAAACGTTGTCAAACCCTTGAAGATGAAACCGGAATAAAGACGACTCAGGAGAACAGAGAAGTAATAGCCAATTCTGATGTCATAATCCTTGCTATCAAACCTAACGTAATGGGCACTATCCTTGAAGAATTAAAAAGCGACATTACATCTGAACATTTAGTTGTCTCTATCGCGGCAGGAATTCCGTTGAGCTTTATGGAATCCTCTTTAAACGAGGGATGCAGGGCGATCAGGGTTATGCCAAACACACCGTGTCTTGTAGGCGAAACTGCTGCTGGGTATGCCCTTGGGAAAAATGCCACCCGGAATGATGGGGAACTCGTCGGCCAGATACTTAATGCTGTTGGTAAATCCTTTTTACTGGAAGAGAAATATCTCGATGCCGTTACGGGATTGAGCGGTAGCGGCCCAGCTTTCATTTATATGGTTATTGACGCGTTGGCTGATGGAGGAGTTAAGATGGGTCTGCCAAGAGAGATATCCAAGGAGCTTGCGGCACAAACTACCTTTGGCGCGGCAAAGATGGTGTTGGAGACGGGCATGCACATAGGCGAGCTCAAAGACTCTGTCACCTCTCCGGGAGGAACAACAATAGAAGGGCTTCACGCGTTGGAAAAAGGCGGTCTCACGAATGCCCTGATAAATGCCGTTGAAGTTGCGACAAAAAAATCAAAAAGGCTGGGCAAGGCATTTTCAAAACAGAAAAAATAATGCAAACATACCAATTGCTGAAGAACATAAGGAACCTTCTCTTCATCTTCGTTTCAATGGGCATAATAGTCACTGGAATGGAAAGTCCTTTGGCGGCATCAAACCGGGAAATAAGAAGCGTAAGAGACTCCTCTTTTAAGTCCTTCATAAAACAAGTCAATCAAAATTACGGCAAACAATACGCTTCACATGTAGAAGAACTTTTTCACGTACTTCTCAAAGAGGAAAAATTAGATCCCTCCGAAGCAGGGCCACACTTCATTGAATTTGATGTTCTAAAGATGAGAGAAACCGTTGGCACATATCAAACAGCAATAATTAAGGATGGCAATATGATGAGTGTCAGGGATAACTGTAAAATCTCCTTTACACCCAGAGAAAGATGCAACATATATATTTTCAAAATTGAAACGACAGGTAAGATATTCCCGCTATTCCCGAAAAAAGAGTTCAGCCAGCAGACAAACTCCTTATCACCTAACCTGACCTACTTTGTCCCTCCCATGAAGAAGTGGCTGCCCTTTGACAAAGGCTACGGAAAAGAAGTGATCATTCTGTCCGCATTCCTGAAAGGAAATTATGATATTGAAAGACTAATGAAATACTTTAATGCTTTCAGTACAGAAAATTTGCCCGCCAACAACGAAAAGGCCAAACCCGTAAAAGAGATCCCCATAATCAGCAAAGGTATAGTCGGCTTTAATAAAAGTGAAGAGAGAAAACTCCGACTGCCTTTTGATGAACTTACAACGTTTACGGCAACGGAATATATATGGAAAGACAGTAAATTTGTGAAAACACTGTGGTATAAACGCAAATGAAATAACTTGTAACCCGTTTTTCCTTGCTTTTACTATTTACTAAAGTATCGCCGCTAGTATACCCATTCCAAAATTGTTTTAGGTATTTGAACTAATTATTTGAACTAATTATTTGAAAATTTTCAGTCAACAAAGAGGATAAATCTTCCTTGTATCTTTTTATACGCCTAAAAAAAGATTTACATGCTTTTCTAAATTCATCAAATGTTCCATAGTATTCATTATAGAGGACTATCTTACGGAAATATTTCCAAAGCCTCTCTATTAAATTCAAATTTGGTGAATAGGTTGGTAAAAATACAAGCTCTATCTTCGACCTCCCCAAATACTCTTTCACCTTTTTTGACCTGTAATATCTTGCATTATCACATATCGTATAAATAACTTCTGCCTCCGGATGTCTTAATTCAACCTTTTTTAGCAATGATATTGTTGACTGTGCGTTTATAGAATCACTGTAATCAACTGCGATACTTAATCTCTCAATATCAATGGCAGCATTAATATTGAGCCTTTGCCGTCCTGTATTGCTCTTGATCTCTTTAACTTTTCCTTTTTTGATCCAACCATATGTGGCAACGCTGTTATGTTGCGGATGAGTACCATCCATAAAGTAAACAGGGTCATTAACCCCTTTGGTTTCCTTTAATTCATTGTAGAATTCTATAAACTCCTTCTGCGCTTCTGTATCTGCTTTTCCCGGTACTAACTTTGTCTTTTTGTATGAATAGTTCAATCGGTGAAGTAAATCGGTCATTCCACTAATACTATATGCTACTTTAAATGTCTGGCGACATACGATACTATGCCTTGTGTCCTCAGGTAAGTGGTTTCGTTGAGATGGCTATCTAATTGCTCTATCTCTGGTTTGAGTAACTTGCCACTATATCCCTTATAGTTATCATTCAAGAGCGCATTCAGTTTACCTGATTTATAGCGCTTCATATAATTCCTGATCGTTTCATCATCAAGCAAAAGAACTTCTGCAACTTCAATGATTGCCCATCCTGTACCAAGAAGTATAATCGCTTTTATACGGTCTGCATCTCGTTTTTTCTTAGCCGCTCTGTGTGCTCTTTTCAAGCTTGATATTTCAGCTTGTAATAGGGTAAACTCAGTCATAAAAGTATTATGACATATTGAAACTCATTTGTCTCGAGTATTTTCTAATTCCTTTTCGTGACCAGTATAACTTACGACCTACCAAGTTAATATACCACCAGATGATGGATACGCTTTTCACAAGTTAAATCCTCGATATTAATTTCGGATTTTGTGACGCTTGCGCAAATGTATCTTCATCCACTTCTGGCTTCAAGCGTTCTGCTTCTCTTGATATGAAAAAAAGGAGAAAGAACCAACGCCTTCCATGGCTATATCTCGGCCAAAATTGCATGCAATATGAATGTTGTACTTGCAATTTGCATGAAAATTCTATATATTTGGTATCATGATTGACAGAACTCTTGAAACCACACTCAAAGAACTCTCAACAAAATACCCTGTTGTTACGGTTACCGGTCCGCGGCAAAGCGGTAAGACAACGTTATGCCGCAAGGTATTCCCAAAAAAAGATTATGTAAACCTGGAAAACCTTGATATCCGGCAATTTGCCATAGAAGACCCGAGAGGTTTCTTGAGGAATTACCCGGAAGGCGCTATCCTTGACGAAATACAGCGTGCTCCGGATTTGCTTTCTTATATACAGTCAATTGTTGATGAGGCCAAAAAGGATGGATTATTTGTTCTTACGGGTAGTCAACAGTTTGAAGTTTCAAGTAAGATAAACCAGTCACTTGCCGGGCGGACCGCCTTGCTGAAGCTCCTCCCCTTCAGCATCGAAGAGTTATCAGGACATTACGATATCTCTTCGATAAACAGAATGGTAATAACCGGTTTTTATCCAAGAATCTATGATAAAAAACTGGATCCGACAACTGCTCTGGGAGACTATTTCGAAACTTATGTAGAACGTGATCTCCGCCTACTGGTAAATATTAAGGACTTGAATCTATTCCAGAAATTTGTCAGGCTTTGTGCCGGCAGGGTGGGTCAAATATTAAATCTCAAAAATCTTGCTAATGATGTAGGTATTTCTCATACCACTGCTCGCTCCTGGTTGACCCTGCTTGAAGCCAGTTATATTATTTTTTTACTGCAACCATACTATAGTAATATTTCCAAAAGATTGATAAAATCTCCCAAGTTATACTTTTATGACATTGGGCTGGCAAGTTACCTTATCGGACTTGAAAGTGAACTGCATGCAAGCAGAGATCCTTTGCGTGGAAATTTGTTCGAAAACATGGTAGTAATCGAGGCCTTAAAATACCGGCTACACCGTGGTAAACGAAACAACTTATGCTTTTATCGAGACAGCGGAGGAAATGAGGTGGATATGGTAGTCACCATGGGTTCCAATCTCTTTCCCGTAGAGATTAAGGCCGGCGAGACAGTAACAAATGATTTCTTTAAGGGGCTAAAGACTTTTAAAAAGACATTTCCGGCAAATACACCATTAAGTAGCGGTCTTATCTACGGCGGTGAATCGATTCAGATGAGAAGTGATGTGATGGTCTATCCTGTCACAGGAGTACACACAATGCTTGAATCAATAGAGAATGAATGAAAAACCGTTAAACAACCCTTCCTTAATTAAATATATGCCTAATAACTTTATTAAGCTCGCACCTTATTTAACTTTCTTGCTATTTGTTGTATCAGAACGCTAGTTTAAAACTATGCACTTTCAGTGCAAGGCTTTTAGCTATTATTTTTAGGGTCTAGACTAGAACATCACACAGAAGCCATACATTGTTTGCCTTTGCCTTACAGCGTATAAAGTTCTTTACGATTAAAATGCTTATAATTTTACGTTTGAATAGAGGACTTTCAGTCCAGAGTGGTTTCGTTAAATAACGAAGAACTACATCCGAAATTTTTTTAATGCTCTATTTATCTTCTGCTCCCTCTTAACTCTTTTTCCCTTGATTTACGCAAAATTTAACGTTACCCTCGAGTTTCAAGCCTTAAGATATGATTGTCGTATTTTTCGTAACATATTCTGATAGTATACCGCCGTATTAAACGTAAAGAGATGACTTTTAACTGAAGGGATTAAACAGATTAAAACAGATAGCCATAAAGATGTTGGGAAGAATGGCCCTTCAATACTTGCCTGGGTAAGAATTGTCTCTTTCGTTTATATCCTTCTCCTGGGAGTCGGCATAATCAGTGCCGGCTTCTCTTGCGCGGCAGGTGGAAAAGAGGGCGCGGAGAGAATCTTTGCTTTTGCCACCAATCCTTTCATGGGACTGATCATGGGTATCTTTGCCACTGCACTGATCCAGTCTTCCAGCACAATTACTTCGGTGATTGTAGGAATGGTTGCCGGTGGTTTGCCGATCTCAATTGCCGTCCCGATGATCATGGGCGCCAACATTGGTACCACGATTACTAATACTATTGTCAGCCTTGGACACGCACGGCACAAAGACGAATTTAGACGAGCGTTTGCCGCTGCCACGATCCATGACTATTTCAATCTGTTGAGTGTAGTCATATTCCTTCCGCTGGAGGTAGCTTTTGGTTTACTGGAAAAATGCGGAGCCTTACTGACATCGTTGATTGCCGGAACCGGTCCGATGAGTACCCATCATTTGAACTTCATGAAACCTATCACAGAACCTATAGTCCGGTTCACGTTTAATCTTGTCCACCTCCTGCACATTAATGATATTTTCATTGGAATTATTCTAGTGTCCATAGGACTTGCCCTGATTGTAGGGTCAATCACTTATATCGGCAGACTTATGAAAATAATCATGGTGGGAAGAGCGAAAAAAATTCTTCATGCTGCCATTGGCCGTGGACCTATTACAGGAATTGCTTCCGGAACTGCTGTTACCATGATTGTTCAATCCTCCTCCACCACAACCAGTCTGATCGTCCCGCTGGTTGGCAGTGGAGTATTCGATATCAGAAAAGTATACCCTTTCACCCTGGGTGCCAATATTGGGACCTGTGTAACCGCCTTGTTAGCGGCAACCGCAATTACCGGCCCACTGGCCTCTGCAGCGCTCCAGATCGCTTTTGTTCATTTACTCTACAATATAATCGGCGTTATTGTTATTTATAGTATTCCTCACCTCCGGGAACTTCCACTCAAAGCTGCTGAAATATTTGCCGCAATTGCCAGCGAACGAAAGTCGTTAGCATTTGCTTATATAGTTACTGTCTTCTTCATCATACCAGGCGCGTTCATGGGTATAGCAATCCTTAAATTACCGACACATTGAAATTCATCTGACATGAAACAGGCATATACAACAGCACTTATTTATCAGTCGTTATCGCCTCATACTTCATCATTAATATACTTGTTGTTACCTCTGAAACCCGAACACGATTATCAATCCGAAATCCCACGATCCACATCGGCTGCCCATTCATAGTTACTATTGGGACGGTGTCCCGCTCCATCACGGGAACTTTATGATCTATAAAAAAATCTTTTATCTTCTTAACCCCCTGTGAGCCTAATGGCCAAAACCGATCTCCCTGCCTTCTCGTCCTAACCATAAGCGGCATATTAATCTTGCCAAAATCTACAGTTTCTTCATACTTTGTCTTGTTTCGTTTGAACTCTTCCAGTAAGCCATTTTTTATTTCTCTGACCTCTGTTTTTATCCTGTAGTTCATATCAACCAGTTCTGTTTCTCCCGGTACTTTTATTTCCGTTTCACTTAAAACAGGGCCTTCTTCCGCACAATATTTGTTCTTTGAGAGACACAACTCGTTTCTCTCGATCCTGACATTCAGGTACTCTTTAACAATATTATTTACCAATATTTTCTTAGAATTAAGCATGTTTAAAATATTTTTATAATTTCTATAACTTAGTTTCTTGAGAGGAATATTTAACCGGACGATTGCTTCTTTAATAATCATCTGTTGTAAAATTTGCGGTGATTCTTTTAATTTGTCTATATCCAAGACTATATTATCTACATGTAACGGTGCCTCTGTTTTCACCTCTTTATTCATCAAAACATCTTCGAATAAAACTTTTGCTTCTGCCTCCAGGCAATCACGATTTTGTACTGCTGTTTCACCTAACGTCACCAGGGACGTTTTTATCTTTGCATTGTAATTTTCTTCAAGATGTGGAATGAGCTCTATTCTAATCCTGTTTCTTAGTTTATCTTTTTCAATATTTGTCGAATCAATCCTGTAAGTGAGGTTCTCCTCTTCCAGATAAGCGATGATATCCTTACGCCATGTAAATAACAGGGGACGAACGAGACTAATTGTTGAAATCGGTGTAAGTTTTCGCTTTGGCCGTATGCCACCTACGCCTGTAATACCGGTACCTCGGATTATTCTATGCAGAATAGTTTCAGCATTGTCATCGGCATTGTGACCCACCGCGATGACATTAGCACCCACCGTTTCCGCTGCACTCTCAAAAAATTTATATCTTTCATCCCGCGCCGCCTCTTCCAGTGATATCTTACGCTTCCTTGCAATTTCTCTAATATCCCTTTTTTCAGAAATGAGTGACACGTCATACTTTTCCACAAGAGTGCTTACAAATTGTTCATCTCCATCTGATTCTCTACCTCTGATTGAATGATTTAAATGTGCGACAAAAATTTCAGAATAAGGAGGATTTATTCGATTTATATTATAAATAAGGCTCAACAGAGCAACCGAATCCGGCCCACCGGAAACACCTAATAAAACCCTGTCATTCACATTGAAAAGATTGTATTCCCTGATCACGTCAGCAACCTGTTTTCTCAATATCAACATGACAAAACTATATCCCTCCCCGTTAAGCAAGTCAAGAGTAGAAAATATTTGACATCGGTTGGATGTTCAGTAGAATTAACTTGTGGATTTATTTATTTTGGCATCCCGCCTTTGGATCAGATCATTATAATGGAAGATATTAAAAGCAGGCTTAAATTATTAGAAACTGACCTGAAAAAACTGGAAAACAGGTTGAAAAAAGGGTTGGTAACAGGAACAATAAAAGACTGGGAGCACATTTTGCACCAGACCAGAAAGATTGAAGAGTTAGCAATTTCGCAAATAGCAATTCTAAAACTTCAGGATAAAAAAACCACGTGATCATAAAAGGGGGGAATGCGGTGAGTAAAAAGCGCTCTAGATATCTGTTCATATTCACAGCTCCTATAATATTTATTGGATTAGTCAACTCAGGATGTTTCCAGTTAAACAAGGGTTCTTTATGGAAAGGCCAAAGTAAAAGTATCAGTAAGGAAGAAAGAATTGATACGCTGGAAGAAAAGGTGGAAACTTTATCCTATAGTTTAGGAACCCTGACTACAGAAAATTATGAATTAAAGAAAAACTTTAGTGAACTGGAAGCAGTCAAGAGCCAGTTAAATAAAGAGTACACACAAATAAAGAGCAAACAGGACGCCCTCGATAAAACACAAGCATCAAATAGCATCACACGTAACCATCTAAAAGGAGAATTAGCAGAAACAAAAATTGCACTGGAAAAAATCAAGAGGCAACTGGTGCAAATGGAATCAGAGAAAAGCAGCCTCAGGGCAAAACTTGAAATACTGGAAGCAACTCGTGAGGCCAACACACAAACAGAAGAAGCCGTTGATAAGACCGCAAATATTAAGACAGAAAAGAGCCATACAGATCAAAGCAGAAAAGGCCTGATAAAGGAAACACAAGAAAAACGTAAATTATCTCTAGTCGAAGATCTATTAGATAAAGCAATTCGTTTATATAGAGAAGAACATTTTGAAGATGCAATAGAAAAATGGGAAGAGGTTCTGGTGCTTGACCCCAGCAAGCTGGAAGCAAAATTTAACATTGAAATTGCACAAGACAGGATTAAGGAAAAACAAATACAGAAAGATTTAGAAAAAACCCACATCCAGAAAAACAGGTGAGGCATGAGACGGTTGAATAAATTGGAGGACGTTGACTTTTGAAATGGAAAGGTAAAGCAATTGGCGCGGGCTTAGGATTTCTTTTCGGTGGCCCTTTTGGGGCAATCCTTGGCACAATGACAGGAGATTTTTTTGATAAGACCACTCTGAAACGAATACCCATAGGAGGGCCTTCGAGTAATCAGGAAAGATCCTTAAGTTTCATAACGCACTTAGTTGGAATACTTATGTCGATTGCCAAGGCAGATGGGCGTGTAAGCACACAGGAAGTTAATGTCATAGAAAGGGCATTCGTAAGTTTTGGTTTTAAGGGAGAAGACTTAAGTTTTATCAGAAATTTAATAAACCAGACTTCCCGAGTAGACCTGGACTTACGGGCAGTGTGCTATGAATTCAAACAGTATTCCAGTTACGAAGAGAGGCTATCTTTATTGCGGATTGTCTATCTGGTTGCGTTTGCCGATAAGGAATTACATCCAAATGAAGAAAGGATGATAAATGATATAATCGGATTTGTAGAGATCAATACGGACGATGCATTCGAGATACGAGGAGAATTTTGCAGCGATAGTGACAAACACTATCAAATCTTAAATATTACCAGAAACTCTTCTGTGGAAGATGTTAAAAAATCATACAGACTTCTCTCTAAAAAGTATCATCCAGATAGAGTCTCTCACCTGGGAGATGAATTTGCTAAGCTCGCCAGCGAGAAGTTCCAGATAATTAACAAAGCTTACGAAGAGATAAAAAAGGAAAAAAGATTTTAATACAAAGGAAAAATAAATGTTTAAAAAAATAATTCTTGTTTTGGCTTTTTTTACCATAATACTTCTGGTGGGTAAAACCGCCTATTGTGTATCTCTGGATTTAACACCCAATCAGATAAATGAAGCAATCGAATATGGAAAGAAGAACAAACGGCTAAGCCCTACAAATTTTGCCGAGCCCTGGGTTGTCCATCTTGATGATGAAAAAAGTGGTTGGGCTACTTTGTGGACACCTTATCACAATGTCGCTTTTAAAGCAAAGAAAGCGACTGTTGAAAAACGCGAACTATCTGAAGGTGAGATATTAAGGGCTTTACATTTCAAAGAAAGCCTGACTTTTGTTGTATCCGTTTTTGGTGAATATATGGAATTTGCAAAGGGTTATAACGCCATTCTTTATTCCGAAGATAAACCGATATATCCGATGTATTCATTTTTGCCTGATTATGCGGAGCCCAGCCGTTTTTACCCGGAAATACCTGCATATGTAGCGGGATGTGTATACAAGTTCCCGGTTGAAAATCTTAACCAGAGCTCAGCGTTAAAATTATTAATTACCTCTCCGGACGGGAAAGAATTAGAGTTTCCTTTCGATCTGGTTAAGATAAAATAATTTACAAAGACGGCTTTTTACTTAGGAATGAATGGCGGTAAGAGTATCAACTCTTTTTTCCTGCTTATGAGGAATGCTCTTGCGTGTCATACCTTTTAATATCAGAATCAACCATTATTCTTATTAATTCTTCAAATTCAACCTTTGGTTGCCATTTTAGCATTTCCCTTGCTTTACTTGAGTCTCCCATAAGCAAATCTACTTCTGCAGGCCTGACAAACTTCGGGTCAATAACAACATAATCTTTCCAATCCAAACCAGCGTGTGTAAAGGCAATTTCTACCAACTCTTCTATAGAATGGGTTTCACCTGTTGATATAACAAAGTCTTCAGGTTCATTCTGCTGAAGCATTAACCACATGACTTCCACATAATCACCGGCAAACCCCCAGTCACGTTTTGCATCAAGGTTCCCCATTTTCAATTCTTTTGACAAGCCCAACTTAATTCTGGCCACAGCATCCGAGACTTTTCTGGTAACAAACTCCAGTCCCCTCCTTGGGGATTCGTGATTAAAAAGAATACCGGAACAACAATACATATCGTAACTCTCTCTATAATTTACCGTAATCCAATGTGCATATAACTTTGCAACTCCGTAAGGACTTCTTGGATAGAATCGTGTTTGTTCATTCTGCGGTACTTCTGCTACCTTGCCAAACATCTCACTGGTAGATGCCTGATAGAAACGAATATTTCTGTTTACCAGCCTTATCGCTTCTAATAGTCTGGTAGCTCCTAGTGCTGTAAATTCGCCTGTCAAAACCGGTTTGTCCCAAGTTGCAGGAACAAATGATTGACCTGCTAAATTGTAAATTTCATCCGGCCGGCTTCCTTCTATTGCCTCTATTAAAGAGTTTTGATCGAGCAGATCACCGTGAATAAGCTTTATGTCATCCTGAATATGTTTAATTCTTTCGAGATTACTTGTACTGCTACGACGAACGGTACCATAAACCTCGTAATCTTTTTTTAGCAGTAGCTCAGCTAAATAGGAACCATCCTGTCCTGCAACACCAGTTATTAAAGCCGTTTTCATTTCTTATTAATAAAAAAATCAGGTACAAAAACTGTAACACCTTGCCAGATGTATTAAATCACTACCAGTTGCTGTCTCCTATATTACTATAGCTCATTAAGAATAGCACGGCATAAATCTGTGAGAGAATCATCTCTTGCCCCCATAACCAGTACGCTGTCATGTGGGACTGCTCTCTGCTTAACTTCTGCTACAATGCCGTCTCTATCCGGTACAAAAAAAGCATTTACGCCTCCGTCTTTTAACTCCTTAATAATATCCTTTGACGATATTCTTTTGCTTGCAGTTCCACCCGCGTAAAATATTTCCGGCATAAGTAAAGTATCAGACGGTAATATCTTTTCTGCAAAAGCGGACACTAACTCTTCTCTCAAAAATTCTGTTGGCCCATAACCGTGCGGCTGAAATACGACTATCAACCTTTCGCTGATTAACCTTACGGTGTCAATTGCCGCCTGGATTTTTCTCGGGTTATGTGCATAATCATCTATCACTTTTATTCCATTTGCCTCACCGATAACTTCCATTCGTCTTTTGGTACCTTTAAATGTTTTCAGTGCCTTCTTTGTCTCCAGATTTGATACACCTTCTGTCTCTGCTACGGCTATCGCAGCGAGCGCGTTATAAACATTATATAGGCCCGGAACATTTATCTCGAAATCATTATCCTTTATCTTAAACCTTGAGCCAAAGGGGTTACAGGAAACTTGAGAAGCACAGACGTCTGAACTGCTACCTTCTCCGAACGTAATAATTTTTGCAGAACTATTATTAATTTTCATAAAAGGAGAGCAATTTTCATTAATTATTACGGTATCTGATGTGTTTTCGGCAAATTTACTGAATAACTCTCCAAGTTCTTCTACTGTCTTGTGGTCTTTAGATATGTTTGTTATAACTGAAACCTTTGGCATGTACTTTATTAGGCTACCATCACTCTCATCTGCTTCAATCACAACGGTTTCTGAACGACCAAACCTTGAGTTACCCAATGACGTATCTGTGATAAAGTTTTTTACATACCCACCACCCACAACAGTTGGATCACGACCGGCCTCATCAAGTATCCACGATGTCATTCCGCATACAGTAGTCTTGCCATTGCTTCCACCTATGGCAATCCCATGTTTATTGTTGAAAAGACTTCCAAGTAAGTCAGATCTTTTGATAGTTTGAATGTTCTGCTGCGTCGCAACCCTCAGATCAGAATTGTCTTCTTCTACCGCACTGGAAATAACTACAAAGTCAGTCTCTTTAGAGACACCTGTTCCATCCTGTGGAGAAAGCTTGATACCCTGAGATACCAATTTATGAAAAACTTCCGGGGTTTGTTTTTTATCGTTTCTTCTGTCTGAACCTCCTACAAAGTGTCCCAGTGATTTAATAATCTGTGCAAGAGCACTCATACCAATCCCGCCAATCCCCACAAAATGATATCTCAAACTTCTCTTTGTATCAAACATTCAACTATAAAATACTAATACTTTTAAACCTTACCGATAAAATAAGTTCAATCTTAACCGCTTATCAATTCCTGAAAAAAACTTTTCCCGTTATCACATTTTAATTTCAATAATGCCTCTGAAATAGTGGCCCCGACATCCGCAAATGATTTACGAATACCAAGTGACCGAGGCTTATTTAATTGCTTTCCAAAAACCAGTAGAGGAACATACTCACGAGAATGATCTGTGCCTGGTGTCGTCGGATCACATCCATGATCGGCCGTAATTATGAGAATGTCTCCTGCGCTTAATGCATCAACAAGTACCGGCAAACTATGATCAAAGGATTCCAGTGCGCCAGCATAGCCTTCCGGGTCATTCCTGTGGCCATATTTCATGTCGAAGTCAATCAGGTTCGTAAAAACGATGCCTTTAAAATTCTCCTTAATACACTCTATTGTATTTAGAATACCTTCGTGATTATTAGTTGCGTGTATTTCCCTTGTCAATCCCCTATGTGCAAATATATCACCTATCTTACCAACACCAACAACTTCATACCCACTTCTTACGGTCCTATCTAACAGTGTATCTTCTGGCGGCGGTACTGAAAAGTCTCTCCGTCTCTCTGTCCGTGTGTATATACCGGTTTCTACTATAAATGGCCTGGCAATAACTCGGCCGACATTGTGTTCTCCCTTTAATATCTCTCTGGCACGTTCACACATTTCATATAATGATTCGACCGGTATAACATCCTCACAAGCAGCTATCTGGAAAACACTATCAGCTGATGTATATACAATTGGACAACCCGTTTTAATATGTTCAGCACCCAGCTCCTGTATTATTTCTGTTCCCGATGCCGTTTTGTTGCCTAATATAGATAGGCCAGTAGATTTGGTGAATTGTTCAATAACCTCATCGGGAAAACCATTGGGGTAGGTTGGAAAAGGTTTGTCTGTTATAACACCCATAATCTCCCAGTGACCAGAAGTAGTGTCTTTGGCTGCTGATGTTTCAGCCATCTTGCCATAAAAAGCCTTCTCGTCAACATCCTTAGAAACGCCCATAATATCGTCAATCTTGCCAATACCAAAGCTTTCCAGATTAGGGATGTTTAGGCCTCCAACTGCTTTGGCAGTATTTACGAGCGTGTTACTGCCTTCATCCCCGAATTTATGAGCGTCCGGCGATGCGCCAATCCCAACACTATCAAGAACGATAACAATTATTTTGTTCGCCATTTCATTACTGATTCTAAATTATTTATGTTTTACTACTATAAATCTTTAATCTAGTGCTTGCTTGATCAAACGAACTTACAGGTTGTTTGTGTATGGTTTTATAACAATTCTGTTTTGCGCAAACAGCTCTGGTCGCCTGGGCTAAACGATAAAAAAGTTATGAAATTGGGTATGTAGTAGAGAAATGCACCATCTCGTCAGGGATTATTATCTTTATATTATTTGAGCTTAACTAAAAGCCCTTTGAAGTAAGCCAAGACCAAAAAATAAAATGATTGGAGAGATATCTATTCCTCCTATAGATGGAATTATACGCCGAACAGGCTCAAGAACGGGTTCTGTTATTTTATAAAGAAATACTGCAGCAGAATTATTGGGATTATGGGGAATCCAGGTTAAGATAATTCTTACAAGGAGTACCATCTTGTAAAGTCCTAAAATTTGTCCAACGAATGCGAGTTCCATGGAAGATATCCAAATGTTAAGGAAAATTTATTAGCTTAAAAGCTGCCGAATACTAACAGTTAATATTATTCATAGCAACAAAAAATTTATCATAAGCAATCAAAAATAGAGAAGAAGTCATCTTTTGGTATGTGCCATATACCTATTTCTTGAAATTATCATATTAAATTGATAGAATCCATTCTAAACTATTATGAAAAAAATAATTAATAGCAACGAGTTGAGTATTAAGTCTACAACGAAGACCATAATTAACGAAATAAACTATGTTCTGGGCGGAATCAAGGAAGATGAGTTTAAAAAGTTTATCACTGCTATCGGTTCGTCCAAGAATATCTTTGTAACTGGCCAAGGGCGTTCCGGATTGGTTGCCAGAACCTTTGCAATGCGTCTGACACATATAGGGTTCTCATGCCATGTGGTCGGCGACACAACAACACCAAATATTGACGAAGGTGACATGCTTATTGCATGTAGTAGTTCAGGTGCAACCTCTATTACGTGTCATATTGCCGGACTCGCAAAACGTCTGAATGCTTTGGTTGTTGTAATTACAGCACATCCTGGCTCTGAATTATCTGACTATGCAGGCTTAACTATTGAAATACCGGCAAGTGATACTGATCAGGTTATACAATCTCAACTAACAGCACAATTTCGGAGCACACTGTTTGAGCAGGCGTGTCTTGTATACCTTGACGCAGTGATTTTATCACTTGTACGATTGCTGAACAGAGAAGAAGTTGAAATGATGAAAAGGCATGCTAATCTGGAATAGAATTATATAAATATAATGAAATTAATTGTCCAAAAATTCGGTGGAACATCTGTCGCAGATGCAACACGTATGAAAGCTGCAGCCAAAAAAGCTGTAGAATCGCACTCTGCGGGTAACAAAACGGTTGTTGTGGTTTCCGCACAGGGTAAAATGACCGATGAGCTATTAAAACTGGCCTATGAAATTAATGACGAACCTTCCTCACGTGAATTAGATTCACTACTTTCTACAGGTGAGCAGATGTCAAGCGCACTTATGGCAATGGCCATTCACTCTTTAGGTGCACCTGCTGTTTCCTTTACAGGAAGACAAATCGGAATAACAACCGACAGCTTTCATACAAAAGCAAGAATCGTTAATATAAATGATGATAGAATATTAGAAGAATTGTCTAAAAACAAAATAGTAGTAGTTGCCGGATATCAGGGCGTAGATGAAAATGATAATATAACAACCCTTGGACGTGGAGGTTCTGATACCAGCGCCGTAGCGTTGGCTGCTTTACTCAAGGCAGACATGTGTGATATCTATACCGACGTTGATGGAATTTACACTGCCGATCCACGAACCGTTCCCAATGCAAGAAGATTAAATAAAATATCCTATGATGAAATACTAGAACTGGCAAGCATGGGAGCACAGGTTGTTCATGTACGCTCAATTGAATTTGCGAAAAAATACAATGTCCCAATCCGGGTAAGACCCAGCTTTAATAATGGCACAGGAACCCTTATATGCAAAGAGGTAAGAGAAATGGAAAATATCGTTGTCAGTGGAGCAACCGTATCAAAAAATGATGCAAAAATAACTATAGTCGGAGTGTCTGATGAGCCAGGACAAGCAGCCAACATCTTCCACGAGCTCGCCAAAGAAAAAATAAATGTAGATATGATTATTCAGAATGTCAGCGCCCATGGACTGACAGATTTAACGTTTACTGTTGATAAAGACGATCTGGCACTTGCCCTGGAAACAACAAAAATAACAAAAGGAGAAATCAAGGCAAAAGAGATCGTTGCTGATGGCAAAATAGCAAAACTCTCTGTTGTGGGTATAGGTATGAGGTCTCACTGTGGGATAGCAGAAAAAATGTTTAAAACATTATCTGACGAAAAAATAAACATACAAATGATCAGTACATCAGAGATAAAAATCTCTTGTGTTATAGAGGAAAATCAGGCGGAAAAAGCTTTAAATGCAGTGCATAACGCTTTCGATTTAGATAAAGAACGGTAGATCACAAGCGCAGAAGGCTTTTGTTTTTATTTCTGCAGGACATTCCTGAAATACTCTATGGTTTTTTTCAGTCCTTCTTCACGTGAAACTTTCGGCTCCCAATTGAGCAGTTTCTTTGCTTTTGATATATCCGGTTGTCTGCACTTAGGATCATCGACAGGCAGGGGCTTAAAGGCAATTTCGCTTTTGCTCCCTGTCATACTAATTATTTCTTTTGCAAAATCCAGCAACGTTATCTCAGTCGGATTCCCAATATTTACCGGATCATTAACATCTGAATCCAACAATCGGTAAATCCCTTCCACCAAATCTGAAACATAACAAAAACTTCGTGTCTGTGACCCATCGCCAAAGACCGTCAAATCTTCTCCGTTAATTGCCTGTGAAATGAAAGCAGGTAACGCTCTCCCATCGTTTACTCTCATTCTTGGACCATAGGTATTAAATATTCTCACAATCCTCGTATCAACACCATGGCTCCTGTGATATGCCATTACCATTGCCTCTGCAAATCTCTTTGCTTCGTCATAGACACCCCTCGGCCCTATAGGGTTTACATTTCCCCAGTAGTCCTCCTTTTGTGGATGAACAAGAGGATCGCCGTAAACCTCAGATGTTGACGCCAGGAAAAATTTTGCTTTTTTGAGTTTTGCAACCCCAATTGCATTCAACGTTCCCAATGAACCAACTTTTAGTGTTTGTATCGGCAATTTTAGATAATCTAAAGGGCTTGCTGGTGATGCAAAATGAAGGACGTTGTCTATATCCCCTCCGACATAAATATACTCACTAACATTATGTTTAATAAACTTAAATTTTGGATTACCAATACAGTGCTCAATATTTTGAGCAGAACCGGTTAATAAATTATCAATGCAAATTACATCGTGTCCTCTTTCGAGCAAATAATCGCATAGATGTGAACCAAGGAATCCAGCACCACCTGTAATAACAGTACGCATATTCTTATCCTAACAAAATTACAATTAAAAATTCTTAATATATTTTCAGTAATTCTACTACGTTCTTGCAACAGTGCAAGAATAAAAGTCTCTTCAATATAAATATACATAAAGCTGTGTCTATCTGATATTACTATCTGTTGACAAACAAAACTGCTTTGCTAAAATTATATTAACAGTCGTTTTATATACAAATGGTATTCAGTTTTTAACGAGGAGCTGGAGATAATTGAAGTTTACTAAAATGCATGGGATTGGAAATGACTATGTGTATGTCAACTGTTTTGAAGAAAATGTAAAAAATCCTTCTGAATTGTCAATCGTAATAAGTGACAGACATTTTGGTATCGGTAGCGATGGATTGATACTAATAATGCCATCACAAGTTGCAGATGCCAAAATGCGTATTTTTAATGCTGATGGTAGCGAAGCACAGATGTGTGGCAATGGTATCAGATGTGTTGCTAAATATATGTATGAATACGGATTAAAAAAAAGTGATCGGATGACAATCGAAACCGGCGCAGGATTAAAGACTATAGAACTGACAACCAAAAATGGAAATGTTACACAGATAAGGGTTGAAATGGGAACCCCGGAGTTACTGAGAAACGAGATACCAATGCTTGGTGATAACATACAGGTAATTAATGAGCCTCTTCAGGTTAATAATACTATTTTAAACATTACCTGTGTTTCCATGGGTAATCCTCACTGCATAACATTTGTTGATGATATTGATTCAATAGATTTAAACGTTACTGGCAAAGCAATCGAAAACCACGAACTTTTTCCTGAAAGAATTAATGCCCACTTTGTACAACAGATATCTGCTAACAAGGTTAAAATGCGCACTTGGGAAAGAGGTTCTGGAGAAACACTCGCATGTGGTACAGGAGCTGTCGCTACCGGTGTTGCGTGTGTGCTGAATAACCTGACAGAAAGAATCATAAACACTCAGCTTCCGGGAGGAGAATTAACAGTAGAATGGACAGATGATACTAAAACGTTTATGACTGGTCCCGCAGAAATTGTCTTTACGGGACAGTGGGATGAGGACAGGTCACCATAGTTAAATTCTCACTATTTCAAACGTTTTAGTAAAGTGTAATTCACCGTTTGTGTTTAATTGTTAAATCAAGAGTTTATACCTGCTATATATCTAGGTTTTTAACATCCAATGCATGTGTTTCAATGTATTCCCGTCTTCGCTGAACATCCTTTCCAGACAACGTGCTGAATATTTCATCAGCCTTTATAGCATCTTCAATTTTTACTTTCAATAAGGTCCTTGACGAAGAATCCATCGTAGTTAACGCTAATTCCTCTGCATTCATCTCTCCAAGACCCTTATATCTTTGAATGTCGAGGCCCTTCTTTCCAATCTCTTTTATATTTGGCAGAAGCTCTCCCAATGAGTATATGTCTAACTCTGTATGATCACATATCAGTTTAGCTCGAGGAAGTTCATTCTCTTCCAACCCTTTAAAAAAGTCTTCCGCTTTAAACCCCTCTTTCTCTACCATCCTCACCGTATTCTCTATTTCTACGCTTTCGTGAAATTCCTGTACCTCTATTGCGTCTTTACAACCCTCACCCTTTTCTTCATCGACGTCACTTATTTCAACACTATTTCCTTTTTTCTCCTGCTGCTGCTTTACTAATCGACTCAATTCATCATCAGTATACATATATTGTTCTTGTCCATTATAAGCAACTCTATACCTTGGGTAACTTCCCTCGCGTCTATTTTCCAAATATTCCTTGAAGGAAGGACATATTTTACTCTGTTGTTTCTTTTTCATAAAGTGCAAGCTATATTCTTCCATTTTTTCTAAAAGACCCAGAAATTTTTTCAATTTATCACCGGACAATTTTATAGGTTCTTTTTCACATGTCTCAACAACTGCCTCATCGGTACCAAGGCTTACCAAAGAATCTTGCAATTCTTTATCTCCGTATACATACTCCTGTCTTTTTTTCCTTTTAATCTTATATAGCGGTGGTTGCGCAATAAAAATGTTTCCTCGGTAAATTAACTCAGGCATTTGTCTAAAGAAAAATGTTAACAACAACGTACGAATATGCGCACCATCAATGTCTGCATCTGTCATTATGACTATTTTTCCATACCTTAGTTTTTCTGGATCAAACTCATCGATACCTATGCCTGTACCAAGAGCACTTATGAGTGTTCTTATCTCCTCATTATTGAGCATTTTTTCCACCCTTGCTTTTTCAACATTCAGTATCACTCCTTTAAGCGGTAGAATAGCCTGGTGTCTTCTGTCTCTACCTTGCTTTGCTGTTCCACCTGCGGATATACCTTCTACTATAAACAATTCTGTAGACTCTACATCATCACTGGAACAATCTGCAAGTTTCCCTGGTAAATCCGACCCCGAAAGAACACCCTTTCTTCTTGTCAACTCCCTCGCTTTTCTGGCTGCCTCCCTCGCCCTTGAAGCATCCAGCACTTTATTAACCATAGCTCTGGCAGATTTTGGATTTTCCTCACAATATGTACTCAAATGCTCATTTGCCAATGCTTCCACCAGTCCCTGAACATCTCTATTTCCCAGTTTTGTTTTTGTTTGTCCTTCAAATTGTGGTTCCGGAACTTTTACACTGATTATTGCAGTAAGTCCTTCTCTGTAATCATCCCCTGTTGGAGCTTTACCGTCCTTCAAAAGCTTGGCATTCTTTGCATACATATTTAATGTTCTTGTCAATGCTGTCCTGAAGCCGCTTAAATGCGTTCCGCCCTCTATTGTATTTATGTTATTAGCAAAAGAAAATACTTTCTCATTATAACCATCGTTATATTGCATAGCACACTCTACTATTATATCCTTTTCTTTGCCTTCAAAATGTATGACGTCTTTATGGACTAACTCTTTTCCTTTATTCATTTCCTCTACAAATATTTTTATTCCACCATCATACTTAAATGTTTCTTCGGTATCTGTTCTTTCGTCTATAATACTTATACAAAGCCCCTTATTAAGAAACGCAAGCTCTCTTATCCTTTTTTTGACAATATCATAACTAAGTTCTACCGTTTCAAATATAGCACTATCTGGTTTAAATATAATCTTTGTTCCCCTTTTCTTGGTAACTCCTCTCTCTTCCAATGCCGTTTTTGTTACCCCTCCCTCATATCGCTGTACATACATATGTCCATCTCTTCGTACTTCAACCTCCAGCCATTCGCTAAGTGCATTTACTACTGAAATTCCCACTCCATGTAATCCCCCAGAGACTTTGTAGCTTTTACCCTCAAACTTCCCACCAGCATGTAAGGTGGTCATCACTACCTCTAATGCCGGCATCTTCATTTCCTTATGCTCATCCACAGGAATACCTCTACCATCATCCACAACCATAACGCTTCCATCAATATTCAACTTTACTGTAATATTGTCACAGAACCCTCCCATGGCCTCATCAACACTGTTGCCCACTACCTCCTCTATCAGGTGATGCAAGCCCTTCTCACCAATATCCCCTATATACATCGCAGGTCTTTTCCTTACTGCATCTATACCTTCTAAAACCTTTATAGATCTTGCATCATATTTTTCTATTTCACCCATTCTATCGTAACCTCAAATTCCTTCTTAAAAATTTCCTACTCTAAACTTTATATCGGATATATATCCTCTTTTAAATTCATTCTGTATAGACGTCAACAACTCCTCTTTTTTGAAAGATGATATATGGTGCAACCATGTTGCTGAATCTACCTCTATGTAAAGTACTCCGTTTCTGACGACTCCTACTTCTGTATGTTCTGATATAACCTCACCTGCTACATTTTTCCACTTTTCCCTCAGATTTTTATTTCGCTTCCCGGCTCTTTTTACTGACAATACTGTATTACTCAACATATCACCCAGCTTCTTAACCTCTATTTCGTTTCCTCTGGATGGTTTCATCATGTCGATTTTTCATCTCCCAGATTCATTGGCATTACAACGTAAGTACATCCAGCTCCCACCTTCAATACCCCTGCAGTACCAGGATCTTTCAACTCTAACAGAATTCCTTCTGAATCAACATTTTTAAGGAAATCTAATAAAAATTCCGGGTTTAGGCCTATCTCTAACTCTTCTCCGGAATATTCTACCGGAATCACCGTTTTAGACTCACCCACATCCGGGGATAAACATTTTATTTCAAGTGTTTCACCAGAGAATTTAAACCTTAATAATTTATACTCGTCCGTCGTCATAATAGATACTCTACGGATAGCCGATGCAAATTTACTCCTGTCCATACTGATTTTTTTATCAAGATTTGTTGGGATCACTTCCTCATACTTCGGATATTGCCCTTCCAGCAACTGTGAACATAATGTTGAATTTTTTGTTTTTACAAAAAGACGTTTTTCTTCTATCCTCAATTTTACTAAATCTTCCTGTTCACTGGCAATTCTCTGCATTTGCAATATACCCTTTATTGGTATTATACAACTTTTTGAAATACCTTGAGGATTATCTATTTTCTTCTTAACTTCGCTTAATCTTCTTCCATCATTTGCAACCATTTTTACATGATTACCGTTTATTTCCAGGAAAACACCACTAGTACCATGTTTAGTTCTGTCCCCTAAAATAATAAATGCTGTCTTTTTTATCATATCCAATAGAACATCTTTATCTATTTCTACACATTCTTCTTCAATGAATTGGGGAATTGTTGGAAAACCATCAGGATCTGTACAGAGAATCTTAAAAAAATTATCTTTTCCTTTTATTACACATTTCTTATCTTCTTCAGTTATTTCTATATCTTCTTCAGTCCATTCTTTAACTATTGAAGAAATTTGAATTTCAGGTCCAACCATTTTGCCAGGAGTTAATACTTCAACAGAATCTATTAAATAACTAACACTAACTTCCATGTCCGTAGTAGATAGTTCTAAGGTATTATTTTTTGCTACAATTCTAACATTCTGTAACATCGGATTTACATTTGAACCCGATATAACATTTTCTACTATATGAAAACCTTTCCTTATTATTTCTTTCTTACATTTAATTTTCATTATGTTGTTTTTATTAAGTGAAAGTTAGTTAGGTATAAACAGTGTGTTAATATAATATATTACTTTATATTTAAAAAATTATTATTCTTATTACTATTATAGGTCATCATTAAAAAGCTAAATTTTACATTATAACTTATAACACATTTTGTTTTAAAGAGTTACAAAATAATAAGCTTGTTCATAAAATGAATACACGTATAGTCTTTCATGTAAATTACCTGTCAAAAAATACGTTGTTTAATACACAAAAAAACAAGTTTTCCTGTATATTACATTATATTGTCTTAATATTAGAAATTATATCTACAGTACGTGAACAAAGAGTTAATGCTCTTGTTGTTTAATAAGTGTGCTTTCTAATTTTCTTAATGTAGAAGACATATTTCGGTCGATAGACTTGAGCTTTTTAATTTTGTCATCTGCATGCATGACAGTTGTATGGTCTCGACCACCCATATAACCTCCTATTTCTCCTAATGATAAATTAGTAAACTTTCTTGCCAGGTGCATTGCGATCTGCCTAGGTAATGTAATGGATTTAAGCTTTCTTTTGGAATGAAGCTGAGAAAGCGGGACACCATAATGTTTTGTAACAGTATTTAGTATTTTTTCAATACCGATATTATGCTTTTGTTTTGAAAACCCCCTGATTACCTGTTTTACGAGACTTAAGTCTATTTTACTTTCATTCATCATCGCGTATCTGTGAATATTTGTGAGCGTTCCTTCAATCTCTCTAATACTTGAAACGACATTATCCGCCAGGTAACAAGCAACTTCGTAAGAGATTTCCATATTTAGTAAAGCAGTTTTTTTTTGAATTATAGCAACACTGGTTTCAAAGCCGGGAGGATCTATTCTGGTTATCAATCCCCATCTGAATCTTGAAATAAGACGTTCTTCTATTGTTGGTATTTCTTCCGGAGGACAGTCGCTGGATAATACTATTTGTTTTTGACGTGTATAAAGCGCGTTAAATGTATGGAAAAATTCTTCTCTGGTACTCTGAGAGTTTGCCAGAAAATGTACATCGTCTATTAATAGAACATCAATCTGTCTATATTTATTTCTAAAACTGTCCCAATCGCCAGTTTTTATGGTAGAAATATAATGATTTACAAAACTCTCACATGGTAAGTATAGAACCTTGTGCCCACTTTCTTGTAGACGTAATAATATTGCATGAAGTAAGTGTGTTTTTCCTAAACCAACAGAACCATGGATAAACAATGGATTGTACGCAGTACCTGGTGATTCAGAAACGGCGAGAGCTGCTGCATGTGCCAGGCGATTGCAAGGTCCTACCAAAAAATTATTAAAGTTGTAATTTTTATTTATGTAAGAAGTGCTATCTACACTGGACGAAGAAGAACGGTTTTGAACATCATTTATTTCAGGTTCTAATGAACCGTTGTCATCAACAATAAATTTTACTTTGCGATTAGATATAGAAGCTTCTTCTAAGGACAATGTAACAACATCCATATAGTTGTTTTCTATCCATTCTCTACAGAACGAATTCGGAGTATGAATATATATTTCATTTGCATCGAGTTTGACTAAGCCAAGACTTGAAAACCATGTTGTAAATTGTTGTGGAGTAACTTTTTCTTTAATTTTGGCTTGGATAAGTTTCCATGTTTTCTTTTCGCTGGTAGATAGATATTGGTTCATATGATACGAAAAATGTCTCTATTAATTTGCAAACCGGAAAGTATAAATCTGGGAATTGTTACTGAAAATTGTAGCGGTATAAACCAGACGTTATCCATTTTTTTCTTTTATGATTAATTTTCTGGTAATTTCTTTTGCCACGCTTGAATTAGTCCTAGGTCTGGTGTAAAACCCATTATCCAAGGGTGAGATTATACCTTTACCATTTTTAAATATCAAGTAGTAACTGAGTCGTTATCAAGATCATTAGTACTTTACAGTTGTCAATGTATTATCATCATTTTTTAAAATATTGACCCCCTAACTAATAATATGGTATATTCCAACGTTCTAGTTTTGAATTAGTACTCTTTTTTAATTATCAGTTAAAAAGGGGGAGAAATAATGATGCAGGAATCTATTGAATCTCAATCAGAAATAACAATGGGAAAAGCTAATATTACGAAAAAGATGACAACTGGTGAGGTAACAGAGAAATATCCTGCAACAAAAGCGGTGTTTTCAAAGCACTTTGGCAAGAGCTGCTTTGATTGTCCTGCATTTGGTACAGAAGATATAAACTTGGCATGCATGATGCATAATACAGATGTTGAAATGTTTGTTAATGAATTAATTGAAGCAGTCCGGAAGGGAATTAATCCGGATTCATAAGAAACGATCGAGAGGAACAGTTTGAATTTAATAAAATTACGAGAAAAAGTTCAGTTTGGCGAACAATTTCGCCCGCAAATCTTGTGTGCATCACCTGATGCAAAGGTTCCTATGATATGTTTAGAGCCAGGCCAGGAAATACCGGCGCATCCAAGCGGTACAGGCGTATTTTATGTACTGGAAGGAAAGGGAGTTATGTCTCTGGATGGAGAAGAAATAGAGTTGTCAAAAGGCAAAGTAGTATTTGCCCCTGGAGGTTCAGAGAGAGGTATCAGGAGTATCGAGAGACTAGTTGCGATTGCTGTTCATATTAGCTGAAAGGGATGGGATGGGAGAATTTAATTTAGAAGATTTTGTAAGCTTTTCCGAAAACAATGCGGTATTGACAGATTTATGTGATTCTGAAAAAGTACGAGTCAATCTTCTTTGTATGGAAGAAGGCCAAACGGCACTAGAAGATACTAATGATCAGAAGGTGGTGGTCATTGTCAATACGGGTAGTGGTTCCGTTGTCACGGGAGAGGTAGAGCAAGAAGTAGAAGAAGGAACTCTTATCATGTTTGAAAGCGGAGAAACACGTTCACTTAAAGCAAAAACAAAGCTAACTGCTTTAGTAACGACCATACTTAAAGGGTAACTTTCTCGTTTTGAAAAAAATTAAAGCGAGCATTACACCGTAAATTAACAATAAGGAAAGGAAAAAACAAATGAGTGAAGGTAAAGTTATTACACTGGACGTACAAAATATTCCGCCGCGCGAAAGGCACCCGAAAATTTTTGATACTTTTGATTCTCTTCAACCGGGAGACAAGATGATATTAATAAATGATCACGATCCAAAACCGCTGAAGTACCAGTTGGACGCAGAACGAACAGGTCAAATGGATTGGGAATATATATTGTCCGGTCCAGAGGAGTGGAAAGTAGAAATATTAAAAAAATAATACACAGAGTATGAACATAAGAAATACGAGAAAGAGCTAAGAACGGTAGAAGTATTAATCTTCATATAAAACACCTTCGTTCAGGAGTTTTTCAAGCCTATTCATACCTTCCACAATATTTTCCATGGATGTTGCGTATGAGATTCTAAGGTGGAGGTCAGAGCCGAAACATACTCCTGGGACGAAGGCCGTTTTGGCTTTATCTAGAATCAGATTTGCCAGATCAACAGAATTGGTAACCTTCTGGCCGCAAATATCACGATTATATAAACCGGAGATATTTGGAAATACGTAAAAAGCACCCTTCGGCAACATGCAGGTTATTCCGTCTATATTATTAAGACGTTCCACGATATATTTTCTTCTCTTGTCAAATTCTTTTACCATATCGGTAATTGTTTTTTCTTCTCCTTGCAGGGCAGTAATTGCTGCTTTCTGTGTGAAAGAGTTTGGGCCAGAAGTTGAATGATCCTGAACGAGTGTTGCGGCTTTTATGATATCTAGGGGACCGGCCGCATATCCAATTCGCCAGCCTGTCATTGAGTAAGCCTTTGAGAATCCATTAACGGTAATTAATTTTTCAAAAAACTCTTGTCCGAACGAAGCCGGGCTGACATGTTTTTCCCCGTCATAGATAATTTTTTCGTATATTTCATCTGATATTATGTATAGACCTGCGCTAACTGCAGGTTGGACTATTTCGTATAACTCTTCTTTTGTATAAAGACTACCGGTGGGATTGCTGGGACTATTTATTATAAGCACTTTCGTCTTTTCAGTTATGCTGCGCTCAATATCGCTTTTTGTAATCTTAAAATCATTTTCATCGGAAGATTCAATGAATACTGACTTTCCTCTTGCGAAGGTAACCTGTTCCGGATAGCTTAGCCAATATGGCGAAGGAATTAAAACCTCGTCTCCATCATTACATAAAGCTTGGAGACAGTTAAAAATCACCTGTTTTGCACCGCATGAAGCAAGTATCTGTTGGGGCGAGTAGTTTATATTATTTTCTCTTGATAGCTTCTCACATATAGCCTCTTTCAATTCTGGAATTCCTGAAGTTGGAGTATACTTTGTGAAACCACTTTTTAGCGATTCAATTGCTGAGGCTTTAATCGCTTCAGGGGTATCAAAATCAGGCTCACCGGCGCCAAAACCGATTACGTTTTTGCCTTCTGATTTTAGTTGTTTTACTTTACTGCCTAATGCTAATGTTGCAGACGGTTTGATTTTTTTTATAATGTTTGCTATAGTCATTTTAGAATATTCTCTTTATGGTTTTCAGTAATTATAAGTGCAAAGTTGCTAGTTTATTAAAATAACAAGTAACTGTCAATTTGTATTTGTCTCTAAATGTTTTGTAATTGACAATTTTATAAGTTAACGGTTATAATCCCAAGCTTACATTAGGCGTTATTAGTTATAAAAGTTTTAAATTTATCTTCTAATTTTGTGATGTAGTCTTAAGTAACGCCATCTATTTCCCATATCGGGTGATATTTTTAGAAGACGACAATTTATATACGTTATTGAATTACCTACCACAAGCATTATTTATGTTGTTCCTGCTGTGTTTCTCCGCCTTTTTTTCTGCTACAGAGACAGCCTTTTTTTCATTGACCAGAGAAGAGGTTGATCGGTTTGGCAAAAGCAATAGTAAGTCTGAGAGATTAGTACAAACACTTCTGAAAACACCAAAGAATTTACTAACAACCATATTGCTTGGAAATATGCTGGCAAACATTGGATTTTACTGTACTTCTTATGGTCTTGCCCAAAAGATAGCAGTTGACAGTCCATATGGCGGCATCTGGGTCGTGGGGACTGTCTGCATTATCAGCCTTCTAACGATTATTATTATGGGAGAAGTAATTCCCAAAAATATTGCAGTAAAGATTCCGGACCAGTATTCCAGGTGGGCAGCAATACCTATCTACCTCTTTGATAGAATCTTTTGGCCCTTTCGAGTTATTTTAACTTCAATTATTAATTCAATAAGCAGTGTTTTTGATAAGGGCAGTGGCGATGAAAAATGTGTTACAATCGACGAATTAAAGATGCTTGTAGAGTTTAGCGAAAAACAGGGTATTGTCGATCAAGAAGAGCGTTCTATGATACATGGAATCCTGGATTTTAAAAGAGCGCAGATAAAAGAGATAATGCTTCCACGGGTAGACATGAATTTGTACGACATTGCTGATCCGGTACAAGGGCTCATTGATCTTGCGCGGAAAACAAAAGAGACTAAATTTCCAATTTACGAAGAGACACCGGATAACATCTTGGGTATTGTTCATGCAAAGGACATTTTTCTCAACCCAAAAGCACAATTGAAGGATATTCTGAAACCGGTTCAGTTTGTTCCAGAACCGAAGAGTATCGAAGGCTTGTTACGACAATTTAGACGTGAAGGTAGCCAGTTGGCTATTGTAGTTGATGAACATGGCGGTACGGCAGGACTAATTACACTTGAAGACATTATAGAAGAGATTGTCGGTGAAATACAGGATGAGCATGAGAAACCCAGAGAGACCATTAATAAGATTGATGAAAATAAATATCTGATTTCCGGCAATCTTAGTCTGCGTGACTGGTCAGATACTTTTGGTGTGGAAATAGAACCAATGGGTGTTGATACTATTGGCGGACTTGTTATTGCTCTGCTCGAACACATTCCTCAAAAGGGCGATTCAGTTAAATATGAGGATTTTGTTTTTACTGTCGAAGGTGTCAGGAAAAAACGTATTACATCAATACTGCAGGAAATAAAAGTGAAAAGCAAGTCAGACGAGGAAGAAAATGATTGAATATTATCTGTTAATTCTATTCATTTTGTCCTCTGCGTATTTTTCCGGAATTGAGATCGCCGTTTACTGTGTTAATCATGTCAGATTACAATATAATGTGGACAGGGGAAACAGAAGCGCAAAAATTATTAAGAAATTATTAAATGACCCACAAGCCTTGATATGCACGATATTAATAGGTAATAATATTGTAAACTACCTGGCATCTGCAATCTTTACGAATATCATATCAGAAAAAGTATCTTATGCGAATCCCGGGTTGGCCGCAACGCTGATTTTAGCACCAATTATGCTGATTTTTGCAGAGGTTATGCCAAAGGATATATGTCAAAGAAATGCCGATAAATTCCTTTACTCGGCATCACCCGGCATCAGGTTTTTTTCCCAGATTTTTTTCCCTTTAGTATATATTTTGAAACTGGTAAATAAAATTCCTCAATTGTTTTTAAAGAATGCGGGCAAAAGGACAGCAATCTTTACGCCATATAGATTAGGATTTTTTATAAGGGAAGGAGCCAAAGAGGGTGTCATCTCCGGTTATCAGGATATGATGACCAGAAACATTATGAGGCTTGGAAGTATTCCAATAAGGAAAATTATGATACCACTTAATAGTGCAACTGTGGTCTCGTCCGAAGTAAATGCAGAGCAAATGAAGGTTTTAGCAAAAAACGTAAGATTTTCCAGAATACCAGTTTTTAAAGGTCAGAAAAGTAATATTATTGGCGTAATTAACCTGTTCGATTTTTTGAGTGTTTGTACAGAAGATTTAAAAATAAGTGACTTCTTGAAAGAAACCGAACACATTACTGCAAATACACTTATAGACGATGCACTGGTAAGAATGCAGAAGATGAAACAGCGAATGGCCATCGTTATCGACAAAAATAATATACCAATCGGAATAGTAACAATTAAGGACCTTGTAGAAGAGATTGTTGGGGAATTAATGGAGTGGTAAAGGTAAATACTCTAAAAAAATCAGTTTGACATTTTTTTTTAAAACAATAGAATTTGACTTTGTCACAAACTTAGTCAAGAATGGATGATATTACTAACTATAAGTAATAAAACTTAGTAAAAACCTTTAGATCGCTATCTTAAATGAAACTCTCTAGCAAAACAGAATATGCAATACTTGCACTCTTGGAATTAGGACAAAGATATGAAAAGGGGTTTGTGCTAAGCAGGGATATAGCAAGTGTCAGGGCGATACCCGAGTCATTTGTTGAGCGAATATTATTAACACTGAAAAACGGAGGCGTAATCGTCAGTGTCAGAGGGGCAAAGGGCGGCCATTGTCTTGCCAGAGATCCTGGCGAAATATGTGTCCGGGAAGTAATAGAACTGTTTGAGGGTTCCCTGGCTCCAATTGACTGTGTAAACGAGAGAATATCGTCTCTTTCTGCAAGCTGTTCAATTGCAGATGCGTGTGTATTAAAGGATTTATGGAAAAAAATGTATGATGCAATGTTGGCAAGTATAGAGAATATAACAATCAAGGATCTTGTTACGCAGGAAAAAGAACAGAAAACTGGCACGATGTACCATATATAATAAAAAAAATTTCTCTAATTCTTGACTAAGTTTAAAACAAAGTAATCAATTTAGATTCTTCATTCCTCTCCGCTGCATTCAGAATGACATTTAAGCATGTCATTCTGAGGGAGGAACGATCGAAGAATCTTAGCATTGAAATTCCTATACATAATTATTTACGGAAAAGCAAATGGATGTTGTTCAAACAAAAAATAACTATAGATTTATTATCTTGTCAGTTGCATCGTTTATATTTGGCTTGATCGTTTATCTTCCTGCACCAGAAGGGCTTACAGATGACGGAAAGAAAGCATTGGCGATATTTGTACTCTGCATTATTTTCTGGGTTAGCCACGTGATACCACTGATGATAACAAGCCTGCTTGCAATTATCCTTTTCCCCCTGTTGGGGGTTTTGCCGGCAGAAAAAACGTACTCTCTTTTTGGTAATCAGGCAGTTTTCTTTATTCTCGGAGCATTTATTCTGGCCTCTGCTGTTACCAGGACAGGTTTAAGCAATAGAATAGCGCTGATGTTTCTGAAGTGGTTTGGCCATTCACCTAAAATATTGCTTCTAGGGGTTATTGTACTGTCAGCATTTTCTTCGTTTTGGATGTCAGCGCATGCCGTTGCCGCAATGATGTTTCCTATTATTACAGCCATTGCTTTGAGCCTGGAGTTGAAGCCGGGTGAAAGCAGTTATGGCAGGTCTCTGTTTTTGGGTATGGCGTGGGGATGTAGTATTGGAGGAGTGGCTACGTTTTTAGGTGGTGCCAGGGTCCCTTTGGCCATAGGAATGCTTCAGGATACAACTGGCGAATCCATTGGTTTTTTCAAATGGATGCTCGCAACGCTACCAGCAGTTATAACAATGCTGGCCGTTACGTATTGGTTGTTGATCGTTCTTTTTCCCGCGGAGATAAAAGATGTAAAAATGGCACGAAAATTATTGGTTAACAGGACTGCATGCATTGGAAAAATGAAACGCAAAGAGTTGTCTATTGGAATTCTTATGGTAGCAACGATTTTTACATGGATATGCTTCGGTGAAAAATTCGGACTTGCGAATATCGCTTTGGCCTCCGTTGTTATTGCATTCGTATTTAAGCTGTTACGATGGAAGGAAGTGGAGGAAGATGTGAACTGGGGACTGATACTTATGTATGGCGGTGCAATCTGCCTTGGCTTTGCCATGGGTAAGACCGGTGCCACACGCTGGTTGGTAGATATATCTAATATAGGGGCAATCCAATCACCATTTGTCTTGATCATGGTGATATCGCTTTTTGCAATTTTTTTGACGGAAGCCATGAGCAATACGGCTGTAGTCGCACTCTTAATGCCAATAACCATAGGGATTGCGATAGATTTTTCAATAAACCCAATAATTATGACATTAGCCGTAACTGTTCCATCGGGCCTGGCATTTATTCTCCCTATGGGCACTCCGGCAGTTGCCATTGCGCATTCATCGGGTTTCATTACGCTCGGCAATGCATTTAAAGGCGGGTTTATACTGAAGATTGTTTCATGGATTTTTTTCAATTTTTTCGCTTATTATTACTGGCCTCTTCTGGGCCTCAGGCTGTAAAGTTATTTTTTCGCGAACCCTTTACTCGTTCCCACGCGCTGCGTGGGAACAAATCATTGGTGAATTATGGATAAAATACTATTAATACTTTCGACTACAAGGAAATCGGATAAGTGTGTTAAAGAAGCGGTTGACATTGCGAGTAAAGAAAAGGCAATGCTAATAATTCTTTTTGTTGTTGATAATGAGGTACCACAGAAAATATTTGATAGCTTGACTGAGGAAGGATGGATTGGGGGGAAAACAACCGAAAATCTTTATAACGCGGTTTTGGATGAATACTCAGTTCATGGAAAAGAGAAGATCTTAGAGATCGAAGAAGCGGCGAAAAGCAAAGGCGTTGATTACAAATCAATTATCAAGAGGGGTACATTTTTGGATGTAGCATTATCTGTTGCAGAAGAGGAACAGGTGAGCTTGATTCTTGTTACAAGAAGGAAAAGGTCTCGTTTATCACGGTATTTCTTCGGATCTGCCGTGGCAGAACTGAAAGAGAAAGTAACGTGTGAAACAAAGATTATAGATGAATAACAGATGATAATGTTTGAAGTGAACTAAAGTTATGGATAATATCTCAACAGTAAATTTAGATACTGATATTTTGATTATTGGTGGTGGTGCCGCCGGGTGCATGGTGGCAATTGAGGCCAAAAAGATCGATCCGAATATCAGATGCATTATTATGGAAAAAGCACACATTGAAAGAAGCGGTTGTCTTGCAATGGGGCTTAATGCGATAAATGCTTATCTAAATAACGGGCAGACACCCGAGACATACACCAAGTATATAAGAGATGAATTTTTCGGTGTTATTAGAGAGGACCTGGTCTATTCAATTGCAGAAGGACTTAATGAGTCAGTTAAACAGGTTGAGGAGTTGGGTCTTCCGATTGAAAAAGATCAAAATGGCGATTATGTGACCAGGGGCAAGAGGAGCATAAGGATTTTTGGAGAGAGGCTGAAACCGATTCTTGCAGAAGCCGTCTATCGCTCGAAAGTGAGCGTTTTAAACAGGGTGGCAGCCACAAATTTTATTTTTGATGGAGAGCGGGTAAGAGGTGCTTATGGATTCAATAGCCGGGACGGCAAACTATATGTTGTTCATGCCAGAGCGGTAATAGTAACTACAGGTGGCGCTTCGGGAATTTATAAGCCTATAAAAAAAGGTGACGCGCGCAATACAACCTGGTACTGCCCGTGGAATGTCGGGACGGGTTACGCAATGGGTATTCGTATTGGCGCGGAGATGACGAGCTTTGAAAATCGATTTATTCCCTTAAGGGTAAAAGGAGTCAATGCCCCGACAGGTACAATCGCCCAGGGATCAGATATAATGCATAGAAATGCTCAGGGTGAAGAATATCTGGAAAAGCGGTATAAACATCTTGGAGGGGAGAAATGTCTCTCTATCTATCGCTTATTGGCAACATTGCAAGAAGAGAAGTCCGGCAAGGGTCCATGCAGTTTGGATACCAGAGGCTTGAGTACTAAGGCGGAAGAGAAGCTCAAGACGGCTTATTTAAACATGAACCCTGCAATAGTTCTTTTATGGGCGAATGATGGATATAATCCAGGTAAACGACCTGTAGAAATAAGTGGTATGGAACCGGTCGTAATCGGAGGGCACTGTCAGGCTGGCTATTGGATTGATAGAGAAAGAAGGACAACAATAAAAGGGTTGTATGCCGCAGGTGATGTCGCTGGAGGCGCACCCAAGAAATATGTGAGCGGCGCCTGGGTTGAGGCAAAGATTGCAATAAGGACGGCTATTGACGAAATTGATAATGTTGAGTTATCGCATATAAATGATGATGAAGTAGATAAGGAGAAAGAGAGAGTTTCGCATCTTGTGAGTGGTAAGGAAGGAATACCTCATGAAGAATTGGAAAGGATTTTTCATGAGATAATGGATGAGTATGCCGGTGGAGCAACGACACATTATGAATTGACAGAAACGAAGCTGATTATTGCCAGAGATAAACTTAAGAAATTAGAGGAGAAATTGGAGAACCTGCATGCAGAGGACAATCACGAACTTGTTTCGTGTCTGGAACTGATCGACAGGTTCGATGTCGCAAAGGTCTTAATAGAACACCTTATCTCTAGACAAGAGACGCGCTGGCCGGCTTATCAGACTCGCACAGATTATCCCGAAAGAGATGATAACAACTGGCTCGGATTTGTTAATTCCATTTATGATCCGGTGAATGACAGGGTAAAAATTGTCAAAAGGGCATTGAATGAAACCCTCTGTAATATTTAGAAAAAAATGAGTATATTTATAGATGAAGATGTGTGTAATGGATGCGGGCGGGCAGAGGAAACGCTTTGTGAAAGAATCTGTCCCGGTGATCTACTGTTTCGTAACGAGAGGCACAAGGCAGAGATCAGATCCCAGGCAGATTGTTGGACGTGCGGGGCATGTGTGAAAGCGTGCCCAGTGCAGGCTATAGATTTAAAATTACCAACTCAAATACTTAAAAGCGACGTTTCATTAAGGGCAAAGTGCACAAAGCATGAAACCACCTGGGAAATAAGAAACAGAAACATCATTAAAGAGGAATTTGTAATCCCCGCGACAACTGGGAACGGAGTAGAGTGATAGAATGAAAGAGAATTTGTGAGACATCGCTCCCCCCCCATTTTTACTCATCGCCCAATATCAGGATTAAAGATCCGGCACTGGAAGTAATGCTTATTATATCTGTGTTAGTTGGACTTAAATGGATGCTTACGACGGATTGTCTGGATCACTTCGTCGAGCTGTTGAAGAAAACGTGATCTGTCACGCTTCTGTAGCGGTGGAGGCCCACCCGTTATCTTTCCTGCGCTACGAAGTTCTGACAACAGGTCTCGGGTTGCGACGACCTGACCGATGTTGTTTTCCGTGAACGGCTTTCCGGTTGTACCAATTACCCGTGCTCCTCCCTTCAGGCATCTGCTCGCAAGTAGAATGTCAGCGGTGACTACGATGTCGTAAGGCTGCACATGTTCAACAATCCAATCATCCGCTACGTCGAATCCTCCCTCTACAACTTCAAGTACAATCCATGGTTCGTTCGGAACTCGCATCCAGGAGTTGGCCACCAATGTGACATCAAGATGATATCGGCTTGCGACACGGTACACCTCCGGCTTGACCGGGCACGCATCAGCATCAACAAAGATATGTAGCATATAAAGGTCCTCCCATCACTCCCAAAAAATAGTATCTGTTGGCTTCCCAATCCAGACTTCACTGTTTTTCTAACGTCATAAATCTGTTGCCAAAAATGTTATCCAATAGATATAGGACAAACGAGAATCTTTTACCATCCTTTAGTTGATTAGTCAAAAACAAGTGCATTTTTGAATGACTGGATTTAATTGTTAGAAATTGACGATGTTATCTCTTGAGAATTTTTCACCTTTTTCATTTTCCCAATTCCATGTAGCATTAAATGAACGGTCAGAATTAGCAACAATTATTGTTGAGATTTCTTTTCTATCCTTTCCGTCCATAATTTTAATCGGAAACGTTTCTTTGTAAACTTTTTGTTGTATTGGAAATGGTTGATTGTTTTTTAATTTAAAAACAAGATTCATATGATACGCATCTTCATTGCTTGTATTTTCAATAATTAATCGGAATCCATAGCCATCATGACGATTGATTAAGTAAATATTAATTTTAGGATTGGCTTTTACCGTTGAGCCACACCAATAAAAGTAAGCAGACAGTAAAGAACAAGTCACACTAATGGAAACTACACAATAAAAGGAGGTTTTATATGTATCGAAAAAAACACTAGCTACGAAAAATCCAATCATTCCGATAATTCCAAGTATATAACTAGCGACGTGCATAGCTTCCTTTTTTATACATGTGTAATATTTATGTTGGGCGTTGAAACATGTTATATAATTTCTACATTTTCTGCTAACGTTGAGATGAGGTGCAGGTTCGCGGCATAATCACGAAGTGTATTAGGCTGACAACGGCTCTCCCAACGCTATTCGGCACGCTTGCAGGCCGAATAACGTAAATTATAATACCTAAATGCGGTATTTTAGTACCGCTGTCTAATAAATTATGGTTGTAAATATATTAGGCAAATGGCCAAGTCTGTTTTTTGCTTAACAGCAAATCTAATTTTATTTTATCAACTGACATTTCCCGTTTCTTTTTCCCACCCGTGCTTTCTGTTGTTAGTCTCTATCAATATCACCAAGAATTTGGCAATATAGACTCGCCGTCTGAATACGGTATATATATTATAGATCTCTGGCAAATAATTATTGTAAACATATATCCCTTAAGTTATTATGTCAACAGAAATAAACTATTCTAAATTCACAATTAGAAGATCTATACACTTTAAATGCACCATACCTTATGGGTACTTACCGGGCCAACAGCCTGCGATAAAACAGAGATCGGGTTTACTGTTGCACAGAAAATCAGAGGCGAGATCATTTCCGCGGATTCAATGCTTTTTTACCGGGGGATGGATATCGGGACGGCAAAACCACCGCTCGGTATGAGGGAGCTTGTTCCGCACCATTTTATTGATATTATTGGTCCGTGGGAGAGCTATAGTGTCGGCAAGTATGTTGATGATGTAGAGACACTGATAAATGATACCGACAGTAAAGAAAAAAAGTTTCTGTTTGTCGGTGGCAGCCCTCTGTATATAAAAGGTCTTGTTGATGGTATTTTCAACGGCCCTGAAGCGGATTGGAATATACGTAGAGAGTTGGAAGAACTTGCAGAAAAAAAGGGCAGTCAGCACGTTCATGATATTCTGCAAAAAATAGACCCTGTTAAAGCTGGGGAGTTGCATCCGAACAATCTGCGACGCATCATACGCGCTATAGAGGTTTATAGAATAACGGGTAAACCTGTTTCGGTACTACAGGAACAATATAAACAGGCAAGAAAGAGTTATCGGTTTAAGATCATGTGTATAACGAGAGCGAGAGAAGATATTTACCGGAGGATTAATGAACGAGTTGATACAATGTTTGGTAAAGGGCTCGTTAACGAGGTCCAATCTTTGTTGGATAATCCTGAAGGTTTAAGTAAACAGGCAAGGCAGGCGCTGGGCTATAAGGAAATTATTCAATATCTTGATGGGGAGCTTACCTTAGATGAGGTGAAAGATATGGTAAAATTGAGTACGCGTAGATTTGCCAAAAGGCAGATGACATGGTTTAGAAGCTTTCCCAATGTTCAATGGATTGAGGCAGATGAGCATGAAGGGCCGGAATCGATTTCTGAGGAAATTATTACTCTATTAAAATCTGAAGATTTTTAGTGTTCTGTGTGGTAGAAAAATTCTCCATTTTGAGTATTTATTCGTTTAGGAAGAGGAGCATTAGGCGATTATTTAAAGGGTTTTGTTTAATAGTGTCTGAGATAATCTCTGCTTGTCAAATGGCAGGCGGGTGCGTCCTATTTAATATGGTGTAATATGAATTTTAGAGCGATTTACAAAAAAGGATCCAAGGCCGTTGGACTATCAGGGGATAAAAGTGCCTGGGGGCTGGAGATCGGTGACAGTGGGATAAAAGCCGTGAAGGCAAGCTCCCGTGATGGGGAGTTGTTTGTGGAGGCAATTGACAGGATTGACTATTCATCGCTGGAACATGAAATTACACCTAAAAAACCGGAACTTATTGAAAGTGCGGTCACCATTTTTAAAGAGCGTAATTTAATAAATAAGTCTGATAAAGTAATTGTTTCTCTTTCAGGAAAAATGATACTTTCAAGGTTTTTTACACTTCCACCAATTAAAAAAAGCCGTATCGGCGACGTGTTAAAATTTGAATTGCGTAAGCAAGTCCCTTTTGAACCTGATGAAATTGTGTGGGACTATCAACAGTTTGATGATGACGGCACGTCAAATGAAGGTGTCAAGATAGGGTTATTTGCCACAAAAAAGGAAAATATATACAGTCTTTTGCCGGCACTGTCACCAATAAAGGTCAGCCTGGATGCAATTCAAATTACGCCTATTGCAATTTATAATCTTGTTCACTTAAGTTCGGATTCAAACGAAGATGCTATTGTTATCAATGTTGAGCAGGGGAATACGGATTTTATCGTGGTAGGGAGATCAAAATACTGGAATAGAAGTATTCCTATTTCAGAAGTAAATATGTCCCTTATACGGGAGATACAGAGATCGATGGGCTACTATGTCTCTGTTTCAAAAGGTGCTAAACCGGAAATTTTATACTTGATGGGTGACGTGTTTGAAGATGATAATAAGATTAAATTTGTTGACGAAAACCTGGAAGGCAAAGTCCAGTTTCTGGATCTGTTAGATAAAATCAGGATGGTAAAGGATTTTGATCATCCTTCGTTAGTGAAAAAAAATATTTATGGCTTTGAAACTGCACTGGGGCTTGCTCTACAGGGCTTAAACCTGGGTGAAATCAGGATAAATCTGCTTCCGGATAATTATGTTAAAGAGAGGCAGATTGCAGGGCGGAAAACGTTTGCCTCTATTATTGCAATCGCAATTTTTTTGAGTTTTTTTACGCAGAGTATTAAGGATTATTTATTATGGAAGCCTCTTTCGAATAGTGTAGAAACCGTTACTGTAACACTAAACGAAGCAAATAGATTGGAACGTGTCTTTAAGGGTATAGAGAAAAAAGTTAAAGCAGAGGAAGATAATTTACATTTGTGGGAGTCAATCGGTAAGCGGGGAAACTTCTGGATAGAAACACTGGGCAAAATTATCAATACGATTCCGGAAAATGTGTATTTGTTAAGTATAGAATCTCTATGGGGTATTCCTGAAGCAGGTAACAAGGAAAGGGCAAGCAGTAAAGATTTTTTCGGGGGAAAAGGGGCAACTACATCAAAAAATATTGATACGTCAAAGGAAGTGTTAATTATAAAAATCATGGGTGAAAGCTACGCACCTGAGGTATCGTACATAGAGGAAAAAGTTAAAAAAGCCATAGCAAACTTGACCTTGGCTGATCAAAAAAAACCTGTTTTTAGTGATGTAAGATTAGTACAAGGCTCAGTGTATCATGTTGTGATTCCAGATAAAAAAAATGCAGCTGATGACATAAAGAGTACGCCAATATGCTTCGAATTACAATGTATAGTAGATTCGTTAAATTAGTTCATACAGAAAAACTGATCAATGCTAATTAAGAGAGTGGATAGCTAAATGGACATCTCAGAGATAAAAAAAAATAAATTCTGGGTCTCTATAGGGATAGGAACGATTTTGGTAATCGTCTTTCACTTTTGTGTAGTAAGTCCATTCCGGTTGAGAAAGACCGAGAAGGGAGAGAGTTTGGAAAGGCTACTGACGAGACTAGAAAGAAACCAACGAAAGGGCCATAAAATTCGTAATGAAAAATGGATAAAGGCAGAAGAGGCTAAACAAGAGGATATCAAGAAGGCCCAACACGAATATGAGCTATTTTATAAGGAACGGGATAGTTATCTCGAAAAGATTTTTTCATCTGTTAATGAGGAAGAGATTAAGGACGAGGCATTATGGGAAAACAGGTATATTCAGGGAATAAATGTTCTCAAAGAGAAGATAGAAGAGCGTGAGATTTCCTTAGGTAGCAACGCGATTCCATTTAAACAATGGGAGGTGGAAATTCCTACTTGGAAGGTAATTATTCCGGAGCAGAAAAAATTTTGGATTACAGAAGAATTAGTAAATATAATATTGAAGGAAGAGCTAAAAGTTGATTATCTCGAAGGCATTAATTTTGAAATGAAAAACGCGGTTTCTACCAACACTTACTCTGAACTGTACGATATTATTCCATTCACTTTAGAGGTAAGCATCGAGGTTGAAAGCCTGCTTTTTTTAATTAATGAACTTTCAAAATCAAAGTTGTCTTTTGAGATAAAGACAATTAGTATTTGCGGAGAACTGAATAGATTTCGGGTGCCGGAAGTAGCAGGGAAATCACGTCGAGCTGACCAGTCTGTACAGAAAAGAAGGGCACAAACTTCTTCCATAGTGGATGTTGTAATCAATGCGTTTGCCCTGGATTTTAAGATATAACATTGCACTGTTACAATGAACGGAAGAAGAAGTATAAAATAAGAATAATACAGGTGTTTAAGGTGGGCGATCAATCATGCGGGCAGTACAAAAAGAAAAAATATATGGTTACGCGTTTATAGCGGTTTTGTCTTTGATTTTGCTTTTTTGTTTATATAATGTCGTTTGTATCCTTTTCCTTTCTCCGTCTACGAGCAGGAAGATACAGTCGCGGGTTTCCAATGCCGTTAATGCAGTAGAATCTGTTATAAAACATGCAGGCCCAAAAAAAACAGAAAATATAATATACAAACCAAACCTGGAAAATAAAACAAATGGTTCTTCCCGAGCACATCAAATTGAACGGTCAATTCTCTTTGCGGGGCCGACGAAGATAAGGGCGGAAGAAGCAAAAATAGAAGAGACAGAAGAAGAGATAGTCCTATATGAAGAAGTTGAAGCAACAGGTAGTACAGAAATTATTTTTAAAGGCAAGGTTCACGGGCTTGCTTATATTAAGGTAATAAAAAAGATAGAGGGAGAATGGTACGAACACGGATTTCCAACAAAAGTAGGCAAGAGAATAGGTGGCAAAAAGATTATAGCAGGAGAAATGCTCGATTTTACGACAAACTATGTATTACTAGACATTGTCTCTAATGCACAGAGGCCAACAGAATTAATGAAGAAAGTCCTTATATTAAATGAAAAAGGAGAGTTTGCCGGCACCAGAATGGTACCGGGAGAGACATATATGAAATCTTCTTCTAAGGTTAAGTATAGAGATGAGAATGGAATTACCAGGGAGTTATGGTTAGGGGAAGGACAAGAAAAGGAATTGTATAGTAAAGTAATTGACAACGTAAAAACAAACGACGAAAACATAGTAAACAATATTAAACCCACAGTATCAAAAGCGGGGGCCATAAAAGATTTGACAAAACCGCAGCAGAAAATTGAAAACAAAGTAATAAAGTCGTTTGAAAAGAGTATAGAACCTTTAAGAGCAATTTTGGATGAAGTGGAAAACGGATACTAAACCAAACTAATTTCGCTTACGTAAAATAATATGAAAACTATTCAAGGAAAAATCCCGGCAATTACAATAGTTTGTTTACTCCTTATGATAAGTGCCTGCCAGATGACATCAAATCAAGCACGCGGTGTAAAAAGCGATAAAGATTTAGGATTAAGCGAAAAGGCGTTATCCAATAAGTCTCAATCATATTCTCACCAGGAAGATGTAAGCAGTATAACAATAAGGAAAGCGGATATAAATTCTTCTGAGGTACTAAAGAAAAGGGGTATCAGGCGAAGTGGAGAAAAGATGATATCTAAAAAACAGGTAAAAGTTACACCTGTGACAATTTCTGATAAGATGCGTAAACAGCTGATTAAAGATGCAAGACGAGCGACAAAAGAGAGAAGATATGGTGATGCCATCAAGATAGCGGATGCCATATTAAAAGAGAGACCTGCTGATGAAACCGCTGCTGTTATAAAGGAAAATGCTCAGGTGTATCATGAAGAGATGAAACACGAAACGATAATAGCAAAAATAGAACAGGTAGATGCTCGGGAACGTAATAGATACTTTGAAAATCTGAAGGAAAAATCAATACCTTATAACGATTTAATGCAGTTTACTACAGAGGATGAGTGGAAAGATATCAAGGAGAGGGCAGAGAAAGAAGATCCGGGAAAAAGGCTGGAAGAAAACCGCAAGCATACTGATAGACTGAAGCAATCACCTTCTCCAGTACAGAAAACAATTTCTCAGAAAATGCAAACGAAATTGGAGAAAATGTTGTCAATTGAGTTTACCGATACTCCACTTCGCGATGTAATCTCATTTCTCCAGGAAAAGTCGGGGATGAATTTTTATATAGACAAAAAAATTCCAGAAATAAATGTTAACATAAAGCTTAATGAAGTGCCTCTTTCTGTAATACTGGATTATATTTTACCAAAAGACATGGGGTATATAATAAAAGACAACGTAATTTATATTACCATGGAGCCATTAGAACTGAAGGTCTATGATGTTCGCGATTTGCTCATAAACCTGGAAGATCGTCAGGATCTAATAGGGCAGGTGTCGGGTACGACGGGGGCCGAAGAGGGGGAAGAGTCGACAGGAGAGAACAAGGATACTTTTGACAGGGTAAAGGAGATTATTAATCTGATCACCAGCACCATAGAACCTGCATCATGGTCAATAAATGCAGGTAAGGGCATGATAGCCGCTCGAGAAGGTATGCTGGGTGATATCGTCGTAACACATGTTGTGGATGTTCACAGGCGGGTCGAGGATCTTCTTGCGGCCTTGAGGTCTTCTGCTGATCTTCAGATAAGCATTGAAGCGCGTTTCATTGCCGTGTCGGATAATTTTCTGGAGACATTCGGCAATAATATTACAGATTTCGATGGGGGCCCGAATCATTCTACCAAAAACACTACGGACATCCCTGGTCAAGATTCTGCAGGCAATCTTCTTCCTGGTGTCTTCTCTGCTGCAGGGGATACCTTTTCAGGAACAGGAGTAGCGTCTGGCACATCAGGGTTGAATCTTACTTACCAGATTTTTGATAGTTTCTTTCTTAAGGGCTTTTTAAGAGCGGTGCAGGAGAGCGACGAGGCAGAGACAGTGACCGCTCCTAAGATAACCCTGTCAAATACTCAGAGAGGGACGATTAAGGTAGTTACAACGAGAAATTATATAGAGAGTTATACAATTGTGAGCCAGACTCCTCAACCGGTGATGGCAGAAATAGATGATGGTACGGTATTTAATGTGAGGCCGGTTGTAAGCGCGGACAGGAAATACGTTTCTCTGGAGGTACATCCAATTATTACTACTGTAACGTTTGGCACCCAGCTATTTAGGACTGCGGGGCAGTCCGTTGCAGATGCTACACTTCCTGTAGCGGAGAATACAATACAACTCCCTCAAACTGTTAAGCAGGAACTATCAGTTACTGTAAGTGTTCCTGATAAAGGTATTCTTTTGATTGGCGGTCTGGGTTCAAGGTCAGAGACGAAGTCATCAAGCGGCACTCCAATTCTTTCCAAGATTCCAATTCTGAAGAGATTGTTTTCCAGTAGTACGATTGATAGAGATATTGCAACAACTGGCAATCTGATTATACTCATAAAACCTACCATCTTGGTCAGGCAGGAACAAGAGGCCAATGCCTTTACAAAGAGAAAGAACGAAGCAGAAATTCGATTCCCTACGTATGGAAATTAAGGATTATTTCTCTTTTTGGATATGATAAATACGGTTTAAAAGGAATTTAAAGTTTTTATCGGTGTTCTGTTTAAGATGGATTAGTTTTTATTACATTTCTTAACTATTCGAAAATCATCTACTATATGAATATAAACTTTGGAGGTAGTGAAAAATGTTTAAGAAATATGGATTAAACACGGTCCTGTTGGGAATAGTTATCGTACTACTTGTACTTATACTTATTAAAACCTCGCCTGATTACGTAGTTGCCCAGGGCGATGGTGGAGCAAGCGCAAAACATGTATTTGGGGTAGTCGGTAACCGGGCAAACAACAGAGAGCCTTTTTATCTGGTTGATACCAGGCAGGAGGTGATTATGGCTTATGAGTACGGGGTACAGGGTGATGGTTTGGGCCTGGTCTCTGTAAGGAGTTATAAATATGATAAATTATTGAAGCAGTATGGCCAAAGCAACTTTGGTCCGAAGGTAGATAAAATTAAAAAGGAAATAAGAAAGGTGATAAAATAGAGGATGTTTTTTCAGGTAGCCACGATTTTGAAAGAGCACATGCCTTTCTTCCTCTATTGCCTGTTACCATTATAAATAACAACTTGATCTATAGGATATATAATGTATACTATTGCGCTCTGCTACGGTACAGTTTCAAAATTTCTTTAGCAGGATGCATTTCTTTATGGCGGTGTAGCTCAGCTGGTTAGAGCGGCGGAATCATAATCCGTAGGTCCGGGGTTCGAGTCCCTGCGCCGCTACCATATCTTTTAGAAATTAAGCTATAATCAATACGAGCAGGTTTTTCGTCAATACAAATTTTCTTGTTATACTGCTCTGCTTTAAGGGTTTGTTTTAGTCCAATTTCCGATTCTCGTTAGAGGGAACGGTCTCAGTGAAAATATGAGAACGTATTTATGTTAGGGCTAACTATTTACAGGATTTGTCGCCGTTTTGATTAGCAACGATCTGAGAGGGGAGATCCTTTTCAATCGCCTTGCCGACATGAATGTTATTATTTATGTTTTATTTACAATTTTTTATTGACAAAGATATCTCTTAATAATAGTATTTTGCAATGCCGCAGAAATTCTTAGTAGATATAGATACCATTGACTTAAATGAGATAACGGCTGATATTGATCGTATCAGGGTCTTAGTCCCACATCGTTATGAGATGGAGCAGTTAAGTGGAATAATTAAATTTGATCCTGAGAACAAAATAATTATTGGATATAAGGATGTAAAAGAAGATGAATTTTGGGTACGTGGGCATATTCCGGGCAATCCTCTTATGCCGGGTGTATTCATGGTGGAAGCCGCCGCACAATTGTGTACCTATTATTTTAAGAGTTCCATTCAAACTGAAAAATTTTTTGGTTTTGGCGGTATAGATAAGGTTAAATTTCGAGGTAAAGTACTTCCGGGTGATAAACTGATCATTATCGCAAAGAATATAGAATTAAGAGCCAGAAGGGCTATCTTTGATGTGCAGGGAATAGCAAATGGCAAACTTGTATTTGAAGGCAAAATAATTGGTATGGCAATGTAACAAGGGTTGTTGACGTTATATATTTTTTGGCTATTTTTCCTTTTTTGAAAGGGGGGTTGTTATGAATAAGCAAGAATTAGTTGAAGCGGTATCAAAAGAGCTAGAGACATCAAAGGCTGGTGGAGAGAGAGCGGTAAATGCTGTGTTATGTGGTATTACCAAAGGTGTAAAGAAAGATAAAAGCGTTCAGCTAATAGGGTTTGGTACTTTTTCGGTAAAGAAAAGAAAAGCCAGGACAGCGAGAAATCCTCAAACAGGAGACCCAATTAAGGTCAAAGCCAGCAGGACTGTAGGATTTAAAGTAGGTAAGAAATTCAAAGATATGGTCTAACCAGATTTTGTCGCAAGTCTTAAATGTACGTTAAACGTATATTACGTAGCAATCCCAAGTATTGTTAATGTTTTAAGTTGTGATTAGTTTTTAATCTTAACAAGCCAAATTGAGAGGTACTTGCTTTTTGAAGTGAGTGCCTCTCAATTCGGATCTTTTCTGCGTTGTTATTCATTCTTTGTATCCTGCCTCTAAAATCACTTACCAGACGGGCATCCCGCCCATCGGTATTTAACTTTTATTTCATATTACCGGTTACAGAAATATGAGATAAATTAGTCTAATAAATCTACAATGGCCACTATTTTTATATAGGTAAATGTAAATGGGAAAATTATTTGGAACAGACGGGATAAGAGGAGTTGCTAATGTTTACCCGATGGTCCCTGAAGAGGTATTGAATATTGGAAAAGCCGTCGCTTATGTTTTCAAAGAGAAATGTGGCAAGAAAAAGCCTAAATTTGTCATAGGAAAAGATACCAGGCTCAGTGGCTATATGCTGGAAAATGCTTTAGCTTCAGGTATTGCCTCTGTGGGTGCGGATGTTTTACTCGTCGGCCCTATGCCAACACCAGCTATTGCACATCTAACTAAATCATTGAATGCAGACGCCGGAATTGTACTTAGCGCTTCACATAATCCTGCTGAAGACAATGGGATAAAGATTTTCAGTGAAGATGGGCATAAACTGCCGGACAGTGTTGAGGATGAGATTGAAAAATATGTTCTATCAGAAAAAGTAAAGACTGAACATGTAAAGGGAGATTTGATTGGGAAAGCACACAGGGTTGATGATGCGAAAGGAAGATATATAGAATTTGTAAAGGCTTCTGTAAATAGTATGAGTCTGAAAGGGTTAAAAATAGTACTGGACTGTGCTAATGGCGCGGCTTACAACACTGCGCCGCATATATTAAAAGAGTTGGGAGCAGAAGTTATTGTGCTGAACGATAAACCTGACGGATTGAATATAAATTTAGATTGTGGTGCACTGCATCCCGAAAAAATGATGGACGTTGTAAAAAAGGAAAAGGCGGATATTGGGATCGCGCTGGATGGAGACGCGGACAGGGTAATCGTTTGTGACGAAAAAGGTCGAATTGTTGATGGTGACCACATCATCGCAATATGTGCAATTCAAATGAAAGAGAACGGAACATTAAAAAAGAACCACGTCGTTGTTACTATCATGGCTAATAAAGGCTTTGATATTGCAATGGAAAAGAAAAAAATAAAAGTTGTTAAAACAAAGGTTGGTGATAGACATGTTGTTGATGAGATGAGGAAAAAAGGATATGTATTAGGAGGAGAGCAGTCAGGACACATAATATTCTCAAATTATACAACAACAGGAGATGGTATAATCTCTGCTTTACAACTATTGAAAGTTATCAAGGAAAAAAGAGCAAAATTGAGTAAATTGGCGGAGTGTATGAACTCTTTGCCACAGGTGCTTGTTAATATTGAAGTAAACGATAAAAAAGATATACGCAGGTTGAAAGTGTATAAAGATATCAAGAGTGCTGAATTAAAGCTGGGGGAAAAAGGAAGGGTTCTTGTTCGGTATTCAGGAACACAGAAGTTGTGCAGAATTATGATTGAAGGAGAGAATAAAAGAGAGATTCAGAAAATGGCAAATGGCATTGCAAAAGTCATGAAGAAAGAGATAGGTGCCTGATATGATACAAGCAGTAATAATGGCTGCGGGAAAGAGTACAAGAACGTGGCCTTTAACATTGACCATACCTAAACCATTACTTAAGGTAATGAATAAAGAGATAATCAAGCACAACCTCGATGCCCTGCAGGGATTAGTTAACGAAGTTATTGTGATCGTTGGATACAAGAAAGAGATGATAATAGATGAAATAGGCGACAAGTATGGAAAATTGAAAATACGATATGCTGAGCAAAAAAGGCAGTTGGGAACCGGACATGCGCTGAAATATGTTGAGCAATTGATTAAGGATAAATTTATAGTTATAGGCGGAGATGATATTTTTTCCAGGAAAGATATGAAGGCATGTTTGAAGCATAAATATGCTGTTTTGGGATGTAAGGTTGAAGAGCCGGGCAGGTTTGGTGTCTTTGTTGTAAAAGGCAAAGAGGTCAAGAAGGTTGTTGAAAAACCCAAAAAGTTTATTTCAGATATTGCGAATACAGGGTTGTACGTTTTTGATAAATCAGTGTTTAGCTTCAAGCTGAGAAAAAGTCAAAGAGGGGAGTATGAAATAGTTGATTATATAAATGCGCTTGCAAAAACAGAGAAAATCGTGTGTGAAAAAACAAAAGGACACTGGCTGTCCGTGGGATATCCATGGGATTTAATTGAAGCAAACAGCGTGCTGGTTTCAGAAATAAAGAGTGAGATAAAGGGTAAAGTAGAAAAGAATGTTATAGTAAAAGGGAAATTAAAAGTAGGAAAAGGTACAGAAATCCTATCCGGAACATATATAAAAGGAAATGTGGTTATTGGTGAAAACTGTCTTATCGGCCCTAATTGTTATTTAAGAGGAAACACGTCAATAGGAAACGGGTGCCATATCGGACAGGCGGTTGAGATAAAAAACAGTATAATAATGGACAATGCAAAAGTACCTCATCTTTCTTACATAGGAGATAGTGTTATTGGTAAAAATAGTAATTTAGGCGCTGGGACAATAACCGCGAATCTAAAACATGATAACAAGAATGTGAGGTCCGTAGTGAAGGGGAAAGCGGTTGATTCAGGCAGAAGAAAGCTTGGAACTATAATAGCGGACGATGTTCATACCGGCATAAATACAACAATCTATCCGGGAAGAAAAATCTGGCCGGGGCTCGGAACATTACCTGGTGAAGTAGTGGACAAAGATAGGACGACTTGATTATTGTCACTAGGCAATTATCAAATACAAAATGTTGGTGGTAATATTCCGATAGCTTAAATTTCCATCTTGAGAATATGATTTTTCACATTATAATAGGGTCGAGGGCCGTCTTCCCCCCCCCTGCATTAAGATATTTTTTTGGTGCGTATATAGCAAAACAATGTTTCATGGCACACTTCTATAGCTTCCCAGCGAGACTATTAAGGGTTAGGAAGATTGGTTGGTTCAGTACGAGTTTGACAAATCAGAAATTTTTTATAAAATCAGCTCCACGTTCTATAGCTAATTTGTTTACTTCAAAGAAAGGCTCTTTCCTGCCTTTTAAGACGTTCTTGAGACAGGAGAGAAATATTGGAATGGAGACGAGGTTTTTTACCTGATTATATGCCCCCAACATAACCATATTTGATGCTACGACGTTTCCAATATCATTTGCGATTTTCGTGGCGGGAATTCTGAAAACGTCTATGTTCTTTTCATTGTCTATTTTATCAATCATGGATGAGTTTACAAAGAGCATGCTGTTTGGTTTGAGAAGATCTTTAAATTTTAGATAAGACGGAAAGTTCATCATAATGAGCGCATCCGCTTCTTCGATAACAGGGGAAAAAATTTCTTCATCTGAAACGGTCAGGTGGTAATAAGCGGTTCCTCCCCGCACTTCAGTTCCATACGAGGGGAAAAAGGTCACGTTTTTTCCTTCAAGCATCACGGCTTGTGCTATCAGTCTGCCAAGGAGCATCATCCCCTGTCCACCCAAACCGGCTAAAATAACTTTTTCTGACATCTTAGTGGGCCTTTCTAATTCTGACTTTCCCAATCTTTGAATACACCCAGGGGAAAGGTTTTGGTCATTTCGTCGTCTATAAATTTTATAGATTCAACTGAGCTCATGCGCCAATAAACCGGACATGGGGAAAGGACTTCTATCAAAGAAAACCCCTTTTCCTGTATTTGAGTTTTAAAACCTTTTTCAATTAATTGTTTTGTATTAATTATGTTTTTTGGTGAGGTTACGGACGCCCTGGCGATAAAGCGGCTTCCACCTACTACGGAGAGGAGTTCACATATACGGAGAGGTGGTCCATCGCACTGTTCACTGCGCCCTTGAGGTGTCGTTAATGTTTTTTGATTAAGCAGTGTTGTTGGTGCCATCTGCCCGTTTGTCATACCATAAACTGCATTATTTACAAAAATCACGGTGATATTTTCACTTCGGTTGGCAGTATGTATGATTTCTGATAATCCAATTGCAGCGAGGTCACCGTCTCCCTGATAAGAGAAGACAATTTTATCAGGATGGACCCGTTTAATTCCGGTGGCAACCGCAGGTGGGCGTCCATGAGCCGCTTCACACATATCTATATCCAGATAATTATAAGCTAGGACCGCGCAGCCCACAGGCGCTATCCCAATGGTCTTCCCCTTGATATTTTTTTCATCAATTATTTCAGCGATTAATCGCTGAATGATACCGTGTCCGCATCCGGGGCAATAATGCGTTGGAGTATCAATCATCGTATCCGGTGTTTTATATACTGCTTCCATTTGTTAATCCACCCTGCAATAACTTAATTCTTCTATCTTCCGTAGGGACAATTCATGAATTGTCCCTACTTTTTGTTGTATCTATTGTCGCTGTTTGATTATTTAAACCTGCGTTTGTGAGGCACGATAAATCGTGCCGCTACATTAAAAATTAAAAAACAACTCAGCGCCTAAGTGGCACAGGTTGCCTTCTCTTTGACAGGTATTATTTCGATAATCTTCCTGATGATATCTTTCGGGGAGGGAATGCCTCCTCCTGTTCTTCCGTAAAAATACACCGGACATCTTCCCGAAACGCTTAGCCTTACATCTTCTACCATTTGACCGGCACTCATTTCTACGGTAAGTATCGCCTGTACTTTTCCTGCAATTTCTTGTATTACCTGAGATGGGTATGGCCACAGTGTAATGGGCCTTAGTAACCCTATTTTTATGTTTGGTATTTTGTTTTTCATTAAAATTTCTTTACATATCCTTGCGCATGTGCCGTAAGCAACTACAACAATATCCGCATCTTCAGTATTAATCTCTTCGTAGCGCACCTCTTTGCTCTTAATCAGGCTATACTTCTCCTGCAGTTTCGCATTAAACTCCTCGAGTTCACCCTGCACCGGATAAAAAGACTTTATTATGTTTCTTTTTCTTCCGGTTGCACCAGTAAGTGCCCACTCCTTTTTGAATGAATCTGGTTCACATTTTTTATTAAAAACGACAGACTCCATCATCTGGCCTAATTGAGCATCACCCAGGATCATTACCGGATTTCTATAACGATCTGCCAAATCAAATGCGTCGTAAACAAGGTCAGCAGTTTCCTGTACAGAACTTGGCGCAAGTACGATTGTATGGTAATCTCCATGTCCTCCGCCCTTAACAGCTTGGAAATAGTCAGCCTGGGAAGGCGAGATATCTCCCAAGCCAGGTCCTCCGCGTTGTATATTCACTATGACGCAGGGAAGTTCGCTTCCGGCCAGATAAGAAATACCTTCTTGTTTGAGGCTGATACCGGGACTCGATGAGGATGTCATTGTTCTTGCGCCGGCAGCAGCGCTTCCGTGTACCATATTTATGGCAGCGAGCTCACTCTCAACTTGAATAGATGTACCGCCGACCTGAGGCATCCTGATAGCCATATGTGTCAGAATCTCATTTTGCGGTGTAATCGGATATCCATAATAAAATCTACAACCAGCCTGTATTGCCGCTTCCGCACATGCTTCATTGCCGGTTAATAGATATTTTTTGTTCTCGTCAGTTGATGTCATAAGCGGGTTGCCCTCTCCAATTTAGTTTTTCCCTCAAGACATCATAAAAGGTCCTTGTTTGTGTGTCAATTAACTGTAATTTTTTTCCAGCTTTTTCAATAACGACTCTATCTCCTGCCTTAACATCAAAGTATACTTGTCCATCTACGGTTAAGCCTACTCCTTTAGATTCAGAAATTTGTTCCATCTCAATCTTCGAACTACCGGAGACGACAAGTGGGCGATTTGAAAGTGTGTGTGGGCAAATCGGAGTTATGGCAAAAGCCTCCATATCAGGCGTGACAATAGGACCACCGGCAGATAGGGAATGTGCTGTTGTTCCTGCAGGAGTCGATACGATTAGTCCATCGCAGCTGTATGTGGTGACTATTTTTCCATTTACATAGAGCTTAATTGAAATTAATCGTGATAAAGAAGTTCTGGAAATTACGGCGTCGTTTAATCCAACGGTTTCATTAATAACTTGTTTGGAACGAATTACCTTGCATGTTAACAACATTCTTTGTGATATAACGTATTCGCCAGAGCAAAGCCTTTCCAGAGAATCATTAATATCTTGTAAGGTGAGTTCTGCCAGAAATCCAAATTTTCCTAAATGTACACCGATTAAGGGAATTTGCTTGTCATATAGCTTTCTACTTGCTGAGAGAATTGTACCGTCTCCACCAAAAACAAAGACGAGATCGGCAGATACGTTTTTTAGCTCATCTTCATCAGAAATATCAACTACTGAAAGAAGAGATTTTTTACGAAACAAGGGTTCAAGCTCGGTTATTGTTTCTCTTATTTTTTTTTTGCTTATATCGCCCAGGAGTATGATTTTTTTCATATCAAATTAGAGGCTTTTTTATACTCTACCTTCTTTTTGATACCGGTATGATCTGTCATATTCCAGGCGGAAATAAAGTTCTTATAAATACCCTCTGCATCAAGGTTGAGGGTTTTTAAGATAAAATCACGAGAACCCTGTTCAATGAATCTGTCAGGGATACCCATTTTTCGTATATTTTTTGTATTAACACCTTTATCAACCAGTAATTCCAGAATTGCCGAACCAAATCCTCCAACCTCTGTATGGTCTTCTACCGTAATAACTATTTGATGGTTCTCAACAACTTTTATTATCAGATCTTCGTCAAGGGGCTTGACAAAACGGGCATTCACGACGGTGATATCAATCCCTTTCTCCATAAGCATACGTGCGCATTCCAAGGATGGATATACCATTGCACCATATGCAATTATTACCCCATCTTGACCGTCTCTTAAGATTTCACCTTTTCCTTTTTCAATTGGTCCACAATCTTTATCGAGGCTATCTTCCGGTATATTTGCTCTTGGGTATCGTATAGCAGCCGGTGTCTTGAGCTGTACCACCATATGTAACATCGCCCTTAATTCAGCGCCGTCTTTTGGTGCCATTAAAGTAATTTCCGGTAAATGTCTCAGGTAAGCGATGTCAAAGACTCCATTATGAGTCGGACCGTCACTTCCGACAATTCCAGCCCTATCCAGCGCAAGCAAAATACCATTTTTTTGTAAGCACATATCATGAAAAACCTGATCATATGCGCGTTGTAGGAATGTTGAATATATTGCCACCACAGGTTTAATCCCTGCTGATACTAATCCATTTGCCATCCCAATGGCGTGTTGTTCACAAATTCCCACATCAATATACCTGTCCGGGAATTTTTTACCAAATGCGTCAAGGCCTGTTCCATCTGGCATCGCGGCAGTGATTGCCACGATATTTTTGTTAGACTCAGCGAGTTCTACAATAGTATCACCAAATACTTTTGTATAACCGATTTGTTTTGGGTCCTTCGGCTTTTCCTTCATTTTCCCGTTTTGCATCTGGTAATTACCAGCGCTGTGATAACGGGCCGGATTTTCTGAAGCGGGGTGAAAGCCTTTGCCTTTTTCGGTGATTACATGAAGTAATATAGGGCCTTCTACGTTTTTAATATTATGAAAAATATCGGTTAGCGTTTCAATACTATGACCGTCAATTGGGCCAAAGTAGTCAAACCCCAGATCCACGAAAATCTGTCCCGGAGTGATTTCCCGTTTTAGTGCCTCAACAATGTGTTCAAATGAATGTTCCATTCGTTTGCCAACGATAGGTAATGAATGCAATACATGACGGACTTCTTTTTTGAAATCGGTGTAAAGAGGTGAGGTCCTGATTTTGTTTAAATGTTTTGCTATCGCTCCTACTGTGCCGGAGATTGCCATTTTATTATCATTAAGGATTACGATCAGGTTTCTCTTTAAATGTCCGGCATGGTTAAGTGCCTCAAGTGACATTCCCGCAGCGATTGCGGCGTCTCCAACAATGGCGATAACCTTTCTATCTTCAATGCCATTAATTTTATCGGCACAAGCAATTCCAAGAGCAGCAGAGATTGCATGTCCGCTATGACCACAAATGAATGGATCATATTTACTTTCCTTTGTATCAGGAAAACCGCTTAGCCCTTTATATTGTCTTAGAGTAGGAAATGCCTTTCTCCTCCCTGTCAGTAATTTATGCACATACGTTTGATGTCCAACATCCCAAACTAACTTATCCCTGAGGAAGTCGAACGAACGGTGCAGAGCAATTGTAAGTTCAACTACCCCCAGATTTGATGCCAGATGACCAGGATTTGTAGAAACAACATCAATTATTTCATCCCTTATTTCCTGTGCCAACACCGCCAAATCTCCGTTGTTCAGTTTTTCTAAGTCCTTTGGGGAGTCAATTTTTTCTAGTATTTTTTCTGACAATTTTTTTCCTGAAACTTATATTAGTATATTAATAGCTAATTTACATTGCTTACTATTATTCTTCAATAGAGGAGGATCCTGTATTAGTCGTTTTTTTCAGATTAAATTTTTCTGTACGATTTTCTCCAATTGAGTTTTTTAATAAGATATTAATCTTTTTTTCTGCCTTTTCTAAAATCAGATTGCACTGTCTGTATATTTTAATACCACTTTCGTATTTTGCAAGTGTTTCATCTAAAGTCAGGTCATTTGTTTCAAGCTGTCCCACTATTTCTTCAAGTTCTTCTAATGATGTTTCAAAATCGGGTTTCTTCATAAATTAACGCTTTTCAATAGAAAGGATTTCGGAAATAACACTACCTTTGGATAGATTTGTTTTAATCTTGCCCCCTTTGCTTAAATTCTTTATATCTCGAAGAGATTTATTGTCTTCCAGCCTGGTGGTAATGGTATAACCTCTTTTCAAAACGTTCAAAGGGCTCAGGCTTTCCAGCTTACCCGCAATACCTGATAACTTTTCCCGTTCAGCGTATAACGCATGTGTTATATTTAAATTAAGTCTCTGTGTAAATTCGTCCAGCTTCTGCTGCCATCTGTTGAGTCTGTCAAATGGTTGCCTCATGGCGTAGCTATTTGCAATTCTAACGAGCTTTTCTTTTGATAATCTTAACTTACCGGTCAGAGATTGCAAGAGCCTTGCTTTAAATTTTTCTATTTTCTCGACCAGCAAATCTTTTCGGGGAACAACCAACTCTCCTGCTTCGGAGGGGGTCAGGGCCCTTTTGTCTGCCACAAGATCAGCTATTGTTACATCAATTTCATGTCCAACTGCGGAAATAATGGGTATTCTGGAGTTATATATACTTCTCGCAACAATTTCTTCATTAAATGCCCACAGGTCTTCCAGGCTTCCACCACCTCTGCCTGATATAATTACATCTATGTCTGATAACTTATTTAGTTCTGATATCGCCTCAGCAATTTCCTGTGCCGCACCTTCCCCCTGGACCCTTACCGGGTAAATGAGTATTTCAACGTTAGCAAAACGACGTTCGATGATGTTTAGAATGTCTTTGATTGCTGCTCCGGTAGGTGACGTCACTATTCCAATTTTCTGAGGTATGAATGGGATAGTTTTTTTATGAGCATGGTCGAACAGTCCCTCTTTTTCCAGCTTTTCTTTCAGTTGCTGAAAAGCAAGTTGTAGGGCACCTATTCCCTTTGGTTCTATTTTGTTAATTATGAGTTGGTACTGTCCTCGTGGTTCATAAACGGTAATTGAACCAAAAGATACGACTTCTATTCCATCTTTTAGTTCAAACTTAGTCCTGCTTGCAGTATTTCTGAAAACAACTGCCTGCAATTGGGCATTTTTGTCTTTAAGTGTTAAATAAACATGTCCGGAGCCTGGTTTTCTGACATTGGATATTTCACCTATTACACATACATTAGACAATTTGTGTTCCAGGGAAGTCCTGATTTCCCTGGTGATTTCAGAAACGGTAAAAAATTTCTCGTTTATTTCTTCAGGAAAATATTCCAATGATTCTTGATTTGTTTTAATATTCAGAAAACTATCAAGCATGTTTATATTTTAATTGTTTGCTTATGCGAAATTAATTAATAGAGAATTTAGTAATTGTCGTGTTCCGTTACTCTGATTCTTCTTATTTTTTCTGCTTTACCCGTTTCCTTGTCTACGGTTATGACTACACCTTCGATATGGAGGTCTTTTTCGGCTATATCATAGCGGGTTGGTACCTGGGTTACAATTGATTTTAATACACGATCAATATTTCTTCCTATTATTGACTCGTGTGGACCTGTCATGCCCAAATCTGTAATGTATCCTGTCCCTTTCGGCAATATCTTCTCATCAGAGGTCTGTACGTGCGTATGAGTGCCAACAACGGCGCTTACTCTACCGTCTAAATACCATCCCATTGCTATTTTCTCAGAAGTTGCTTCGGCATGCAAGTCTACGACTATAATGTTTGTCTGTTTTGAAAGTTCTTCTACCGCGGTATCCGCCGCTCTGAACGGACAGTCTATAGGTTTCATGAAAGTCCGTCCCAAAAGATTGATTATACCAACGACATAATCTCCTTTCGTTCTTATAGCAACATAACCTCTGCCATGGGCCAATGGTGAGTAATTTGCCGGCCTGAGTATTCTTTGTTCAGAGTTTAAAGAATCGTAAATTTCTTTTCTTTTCCAGACATGATCACCCATTGTTATTGCGTTTACACCGTAAGAGAACAGCTTCTTCGCAATATCAACAGTTATTCCTGAGCCTCCTGCCGCATTTTCTGCATTTGCTATGCAGAAATCGATATTGTGTTCCTTGATGAAATTATTAAGTTTTTTTTCTAAAACCTTTCTTCCGGGTTGTCCTACAATGTCGCCAATAGCGAGGATATTTAATAGCATTTAGCAATTTATTATTAGAAAAAATAATTAAAAGGCGCAAGAAAACAATTCTTACTTAAGACAGCTCTCTTTTGTCCAAATATGGCCAGTGTGTTTCTCTTGGTTGGTCATCCCGTGTTTTCCGGTTAATTTTGAATGAATTTCGTTTATGGTGACATATTTATACCGGTAGTAGGCAACTTTTAGCGGCTTATTATAACCCCTGTCTACCATCCTTTCAATGAAATCTTGAGTCTTAAGAAAAGAAAATATTAGCCAATTTACGCTACTTGATACGTTAAACCTACTTTGACAAAAGCAGACAGAGAGTGAAAGGATAGATGTTGTGAAATCTTGGAATGTACTAACTGTTGGTAGATTGTTAAGCAGTGAATCTTGCAATACCTTAGTCGCGCCGGTTCAGGAACCTGCTGAAAAATCCTCTGTTTGAAGAGGAGGGTCGGAAGGTTCCGCTTGTGCTCGTGATTCGGTTCTGTTCGGAATAGGCGGAGAAACAGCGTCTCCACCATCATTGTCTTTATCAGACACTTTTGCATCCATGGTTGGAAGAATTGGCAGTTTTTCTCTGATCCTTGCTTTGATACGTTGTTCTTCCTCTTCAATAAATGAATTAACAATAGGGATCCTTATAACCAACTCACGGACTACTTCCTCACTCGCCCTTGCCGCATAAACGTCTCTCATGCTCATAGAATTCTGAAAAGAAGCAATTACAAAATCAAAAGGATTTGTTGCTACACGGATATCATTATCATGCCTTACCTGCTCACCTTCAAAAAAAACAGTGCCATCTTTCGTTGAAACACATTTGATACTCAAGCCAATCCGAATTTGCTTATAAAGCAGATAATAGGAGTTTTTGTATTCTGTCACTTTACCAAAAACCAGTGCATCCGCACCAAGTATCTCGCCCAACTCTTGAGCCGGTATCTTATATAAGTCATTTGGCGTTGTAATTCCAAGTTCCTGCAACACCCTATCGACATACATTAACTCTATGTCTACAAATTCCCTGGAAGCAAAATGGCCAAAGAAAAATCTTCTCAATCTATTTGCGTAAGTCCAGTTCCAACCATCCGTTTCTTTTTTGCTGAACCTGGGGAGAGGGACTGAGTTCAGGATATATTTACCGCCTACCAGGTTATCAAACGGTAATATTGCGATCTTCCTGGGCGGGTCTGTATAAAACTTGTCAGAAATATCAAATTTTTTGTCTCCTGGATCAATCTGGTAAATTCTGTCCAGGGTCTTTTTCTTGCCGTGCTCTGCAAGACCTGTTTCTTCCTGAAAGAAAGGCTCTTCTCCCGTGGTTCTTCGTTCGCTATTGCGAGAAAAACATCCTGACGCAAGCAGCGAAATTAAAAGCAAGACGACTAAACTATTAACAATTTTTAAAAAAGAGGTAGATATTTTCATTTTGTTGTACACGGTAAACTCTGATATTAAAAAAGCATATTGGACGAGATAAAATAAATTAGCCGTCCGCTGCTTTGTAAACATAACAACACATTGTATTTAAATAAAATGGAACTGTCAATGACTTTAAACATCGTTCTTTGTTGAAAATTGCAAATCTATCATTCTGCATCTTCTCGAGAAACTTTTTTTCTGGACTGTTTCTTTTCAGATCGTTTCTTTTTGTTTTGAAGGATTTGTACCTTTACGTAGCGAGGTTTTTTCGTAAGGATGCGCTCTTTCTCTTTGATGTTTAGCTCCATTAACTTTACCTGGAGCCTTTTAAAGGCAAGTTCTCTGTTCTTTATTTGTGAACGTGATTCTGTCGCAATCACCCTTATACCGGTAAGTTTATGATATAATCTCACACAAGACATGGTCTTATTCTTGTGCTGGCCGCCGGGGCCAGAGCTTTTATAATAATCTAACCGAACTTCTTTTTTTAAATTTTTCAGATCAATTGAGTGTTTTTTCATCCTGCAAGCCTGACATGAAAGTGCAAGGGCCTTATACCGGATCTAACCCTCTAAGTTTTTCACATACTTCTGTGTTAGTTATTCTAACTTTTTCTTTCCAAAGAATCACTCTTTTTTCTTTTAACTCTAGTCTACCATTAATCTTAACGGTATAAATAGTAATCTGTTTTTTAGGTTTTACTATAGACGTCTCAAATAATATCTGTATAATAAAACCATACTGAAATAGCCATAAGGCAAATCATAATATGTGTTTAGGTGTGTACCTCAAGGCATATATGCCAGTGCTAAAACGTATTTGTAAGGTTTACTATACTACTTGCAGAATTGAAGAGATCGTTGAGAACACAAAATCGTTTGATCTTACCAGTCGGGATATTTTCTGTTTTAAAGACGAGAATATTAGCTTTACATTAAAGCCTTATGATTTTGTCCAGCAAAAACCCCAATAACTAATATCCTTAAATAACCAAAAAGGATCACCGGTAACTTTTTTTAGAGTACACAATGAAAAGACTGGATTTTACTATTCCTGTCCTGGGCAAACCAGCACGACAATTATCTTCTGTGTCAAAGAAACAGGATATCTGGCGGACAAGCTATGTGGGCGACGACCAATATATACTTTATGATATCTCTCTTTCCGGGGATCCACCGAGCCTCGATAATACCCAGCATAACCTGATAGAAAAGGCCGGCCCGAGGGAGAATATTTATTTCGATCCATCCAAGGTGCATGCAGGGATAGTTACTTGCGGCGGACTTTGTCCCGGACTCAACGATGTGATAAGGGCGATCGTTATGACCCTGTGGTATCGTTACGGTACAAAACGGATATCCGGTTTCATGTATGGATACCGAGGCCTCCTTTCGAAATTTAACCTGCCGGCTATGGAGTTGAATCCTGGAGTTGTATCTAATATTCATCGCCTCGGAGGTACTATCCTGGGCGCTTCACGAGGCTACGGTGATTGTGTTGAAGAGATCGTTGATTCCCTGGAACGGATGAACATTAACATGCTTTTTACCATAGGAGGCGACGGTACGCAAAAAGGAGCCCTTGATATTTCTGAAGAGGTAAAGAAACGAGGCCTGAAAATTTCTATAGTAGGGATACCCAAGACCATTGATAATGATCTAAGCTTTGTGCAGAGATCGTTCGGATTTGAGACTGCAGTTTCCCGTGCGGTCGATGCTGTCGCCTGCGCACATGTGGAGGCACATGATGGAGTAAACGGAATCGGGATTGTTAAAGTAATGGGACGTGAATCAGGGTTTATCGCTGCTAACACAGCCATGGCTATAAATGATGTGAATTATGTACTCATTCCGGAAGTACGTTTTGATCTTGAAGGTGAAAATGGTTTATTCGCCAGTCTGGAAAGGAGGCTTAAGCAAAGAAATCATGCCGTAATTCTGGTAGCAGAAGGCGCGGGGCAAGAGTATATGAAAGATTCCAGGGCCACAGACGCATCAGGTAATGTGAAGTTCAACGATATAGGCATTTTTCTCAAAGAACGAATTGGTGAATATTTTAAAGTGCGGGGAATAGACATTAACCTGAAATATATCGATCCAAGTTACATGATCCGAAGTGCTCCCGCGAATTCTAACGATTCCGTCTACTGTGCCAAACTTGGTGCTTATGTAGTACACGCTGCCATGGCAGGTAAGACCGGTATGATCGTGAGTCTTATTCATTCCCACTTTGTTCATGTTCCCATTCAGCTGGCGGTTTCAGGCAGAAAACACATCGACCCACACCAGGAACTCTGGCGTGACGTAATAGAGGCAACGGGTCAACCGCTACTTTTACAGGAACGCAGGATAAAACCCCGCACAAAAGATTAAAACGTTAAAAACCGACAAATAATTACAAAAATTACTCAAAATGATAAAGACCAAAATAATCGCCACACTCGGTCCATCCTGCAATAGACCCGATATTATTGAGCCAATGATCGATAATGGTGTAGATATCTTCCGATTGAACTTTTCTCACGGTACATTCGACTGGCATACTCAATCACTTAAAGTATTGAATGCCGTTCGCAAACAGCATCGCCACACAACTGCAGTAATGGGTGATTTGTGCGGACCTAAAATACGTATCGGACGTATCCAACCGGATGGAGAGATATTGAAAGAAGGAGATGAAGTCCGCATTGTACACAGTGAAGAACAGGGTAACATAGAACGTTTTGGTACAAATTATGAATATTTCTCTCAAGATGTTAAAGTTGACCAGCGCATCTTTATCGATGATGGCCAAATTGCCTTGCGTGTTATCCGTAAAGATAATTATCAGACAGTATGCAAGGTCATGACTGGGGGACCATTACATAGCCATAAGGGGATCAATCTGCCTGACACAACAATAAGTAAACCATCAATCACAGAACGTGACTGGGAATGCGTTGATTGGGCCATCCGGCATAAAGTAGATTTTCTGGCATTAAGTTTTGTAAAGTCAGCAGAAGCAATAAATCAATTAAAACGTTATCTAGGTAAAGCGGGTGCGGATATAAAAGTAGTTGCCAAGATCGAAACACCACAGGCATTGACTCATCTGGAAAGCATCATTCTGGCCAGTGATGCAATATTAGTTGCACGAGGTGACCTCGGCGTTGAAATGGACCTTGCCGAGGTACCAATTATACAAAAGAAAATAACTCTAATCTGTCGACGTCTCGGTAGACCGGTAATAGTCGCCACTCAGATGTTGCAAAGTATGATTGATAGACCTGTTGCAACCAGAGCTGAAGTCTCAGACGTAGCTAATGCTATAATGGATTTAACAGATGCCGTTATGCTTTCCGGTGAAACCGCTGTGGGCAAATACCCGCTCAAGGCAACAGATACAATAAGGCGTATTGCTCGCGTAACAGAAAATTTTGTTGATAAGGATAAAGATGTACAACGTAGAACTATTGTAACGGACGAGTCTGCCCTGACTGCGGCAATGGCTCACAGCGTGGGTACAATTGTTCATGACATCTCTGCGAAGCTTGTAGCCGTATGGTCGCAAACCGGGACAACTGCCAGGTTGCTCAGCAAGGAACGTATCAGCGTCCCCATCCTCGCATTAAGCTCCGACCAGCGTACGTGCAACCAGATGAGTCTGCATTATGGTGTGATACCGCATTGTCAACCAATTCCGGAAAATATCGATAGGTTTGCCCAAATTGTGGACCGCTATATTATCAGTCGCAAATGGGCTCAAGTTGGAGAGAAAGTTGTCCTGGTCGTCGGCCAATGCATCGGTATCGCCGGAGCTACCAATGCGGTTATAGTTCACACAATTAGTGATCGCCAATAACTACCATAATATATTTCATTAGGTGCTTAGTACATGAATAGTAATAAAAAAGTTCTGGTGATTAACTGTGGCAGTTCTTCGGTTAGATTTCAGTTTATTAATATGTCTAATGAAAAAGCCCTTGCTGCCGGAATAGTTGAAAAGCTTGGGATGTCTCAATCCCTTATTAAATTAAAGTTTGGTGATAATGATTTTACAAAAGAGTGCAACTCTCTTGATCACAGTTCAGCAATTTCAGAAATTCTTGATGCTATCACATCCGGCCAGTTCGGAGCCATCCGTCATAAAAGTGAAATATCCGCAGTAGGACACCGGGTTGTTCACGGAGCGGAACAGTTCTCGGAATCGGTGCTTATAACAGAAGATACTATCAAACAGATCCAATCCTGCGTTGAGCTAGCCCCACTTCACAATCATCATAATTTGAAGGGAATACAGGAATGTAAAGAACTTCTGCCAGGCATTCCACAGGTAGCTGTCTTTGACACCGCTTTTCATCACACAATGGAAGATTATGTTTATATATATGCCCTTGCCTATAGATTTTATGAAAAATACCGATTCAGACGGTATGGGTTCCACGGTACCAGCCATTTTTACGTAGCAAATAAAGCGGCAGAAATTGTAGGAAAGGACATACGTAAGCTAAAGATTATCACGTGTCATCTGGGAAATGGAGCAAGTGTTGCGGCGGTTAAGTATGGCAAATCGATAGACACATCTATGGGGTTCACACCTTTGGAAGGCCTGGTAATGGGAACCAGATGTGGAGATGTTGATCCCGCAATGGCCCTGTTCATAATGGAAAAGGAGGGGCTTAGCCCGCATGAGTGCGACATGCTGATGAACCATGAATGCGGCCTGATAGGAATTTCAGGAATCAGCTCAGACATGCGGGATCTTATTAAGGCATATAAAGAAGGAAACGACAGAGCAAGGCTCGCTTTGCAGATGTATACATACCGGATCAGGAAATATATTGGTATGTATTCAGCATCTATGAACGGTGTCGACGTAATAGTTTTTACCGGTGGGATAGGTGAAAATGCGGGACTTATTAGAAGTATGTGTTGCACTGATATGGAATATCTTGGTATTGATTTTGATGAGGACAAAAACAAGAAGACCATTGGAATAGAAGGAGAATTAACTGCTCGGAATTCTAAAGTCAGGGTGCTATGCGTGCCAACAAATGAAGAACTGGTAATAGCCAGAGATACGTCACGAATAGTTAATGAAAAATAAAATATGTCCTTGCTTTCATCCGAATTAGAATTCTCAGAAGGCTTAACTTTAAAGGAATGAACAAAACATGGCAAAAAATATCTATCTGGCTTCCACCGGCCCAGAATCAGGGAAGGGCATAATCTGTCTTGGATTAATCAACGCCTTCAGGGGCATGGTTACAAATGTCGGTTATTTTAAGCCCATAGGACAGAAATACAGGAAGAATGAAGATCACGATAAAGAATCAATAATGATTAAGGAAATATATGGTATTGAAGACAAACCGCAACACATAAACCCGGTATCCATAAAAGAATTAAATCATTACATTACCAGTAATGATCAAGAAACCTTTTTTCATAAAGTGCAGGAATCTTACAGGAAAGTGGAAAGGGATAAAGACATAGTCGTTATTGAAGGTACTGATTTTTTAGGAATGAAGTCAGCTTTTGAGTTTGATATAAATGCTGACATTGCTAATAACCTGAATGCCGGAATAATTCTTATTGAAGACGGATATGGAAAATCTATGGACGAAATATCTTCCGGTGTGTTAACCGCCAAAGATTCCTTTGATGAGCAGTCCTGTGACTTTCTGGGTGTTATTATTAATAAAGTAGAAGCTGAAAGATTTTCAGAGGTTGATCAAAGTATGAGAAAAATACTTCAGAAGCACAAAATAGATTATTTAGGCACTGTCCCCTACGATTCAATTCTACCAAAACCCCGTTTATATGACATTGCCAGGAGCCTTGATGCGGAAGTGTTGTTTGGACAGGACTATCTTTCGAATATCGCAGTTGAAACGATAATCGCCTCAATGCGTTTTGATAATGCCATAAAGTATATAAATGACGGAACTCTCATTATTACGGGAGGAGACAGGACTGAGATACTTATTGGATGTATAGCTTCATTCATCTCTCCTTCCTGCCCAAACATATCGGGTATCGTTTTAACAGGAGGTATCGTCCCTAATGACAATATAAGGAATCTGATCGAAACATTATATGAATTACCGCTTCCTATTTTCAGTGTTAAGTGTAACACAATAGAAACGGTGAATATAATCAACTCTCTTGTTGTACACATATCTTCACATGATATCCAGAAGATTGATATTGCAAAATCCATGGTCTACCGGTATGTCGATTACGAAAAGATAAACAATAAACTGAAACTTGAAAAGGCCAGAAAACGTACTCCCGAGATATTTAAATATGAAATCCTGGAGAAGGCACGTTCTGAAAAGAAGCGTATAGTCCTACCGGAGGGAGAGGATGATCGAACACTGAAGGCTGCTGAATGGATACGAGACAGAGAGATTGCAGGTTTAATACTCCTTGGCGACGAGGAACTGATCAACAAAAAAGCAGCACTGTTGGGAATAAAACTGGGCAGTGAAATCGAGATCATAAACCCTATTAAATCAGAAAAACTTGAGGATTATATTAACACCTATTATGAGCTAAGAAAACACAAACATTACGAAATGGATGTTGCACGTGACCGAATGCAGGATGCAATCTATTTTGGGACCATGATGGTATACAAAAGGGAAGCAGATGGCCTGGTATCCGGTGCCGTTCACACAACACAGCATACCATCAGGCCCGCATTTGAAATAATCAAGACAATGCCTGGAATAGCAAACGCTTCAAGCATATTCTTCATGTGTCTGAAAGACAGGGTGCTGGTATATGGAGACTGTGCAATAATTCCTATTCCAACTACAGAACAGCTTGCTGATATTGCTATCACAAGTGCGGATACTGCGGTGAAATTTGGTATTGATCCGTATATTGCTATGCTTTCATATTCAACTGGCAAATCAGGAAAGGGACCGGAAGTCATCAAGGTAAGAGAAGCCACTGAGATTGCAAGGAGCAAGAGGCCGGATCTGCCCATTGAGGGGCCGATACAGTACGATGCCGCTATTGATCCGGTTGTTGCCAGTATCAAGCTTCCGGACAGCAAGGTTGCGGGCAAGGCTAGCATCTTTATCTTTCCTGACCTCAATACCGGCAACAATACTTATAAGGCGGTACAGAGGTCTTCCGGCGCTGTTGCTATAGGTCCGATAACACAGGGTTTAAAGATGCCCGTAAACGATCTCAGCCGAGGATGCCTTGTGGAAGACATCGTTTATACGATAGCCATAACTGCAATACAGGCACAGTCAGGATAGACATTATTATTTTTGCCTTTTTCAATAAAAGATTTATATGTTAGAATCGGTTTCGTTATTACAAATTATTAACACTTTTTAGGGCTTAAAATGGCAACTATATTACCGTTCAAAGGATTAAGATATAATCCTGAAAAAATAAAAGATATTTCTAAAGTAATAACTCCTCCTTATGACGTTATCTCTGAAAAGGAAAGAGATGATTACTATGAACTCCACCCGGACAATATAATACGGCTGATCCTGAGTAAAGACCTTCCTGGAGATGATCAATCTAATAATAAATACACAAGGTCCTCAGTATTTTTCGATACATGGAGAAAAGAAAAAATCCTGAAAGAGGAAACCGAGCCTGCTATATATATTTATGCACAAGAGTTCACATTGTCAGGTAAGAAATACATACGAAGAGGCTTCATCTCTTTGGTAAAACTGGAAGATTTTCAAACAGGAGAAATTTACCCGCACGAACATACACTTGCAAAACCAAAAGAAGATCGAATGAATTTGATGAAAGCCTGTAATGCAAATCTAAGTCAGGTATTTACCTTCTTTGAAGACGAAGACGCTATAATATCTAGTTTTTTACATAAAGTGTCTGAAGGAGAACCGGGAACTGGTGCAACCCCTGATATTGACTTTACGGATATTTATGGTGTCAAAAATTCGCTCTGGGCCATAAAAGACAAAGCTGTTATTGAAAAGTTAATTGTAGAAATGAAGGACAGGGCACTGTTTATTGCAGACGGTCACCACCGCTATGAAACAGCACTGTTTTATAGAGACCTTGTAAAGGGCGCGAAAAAGGAGCAGGACAGTAACGACGATTCTCCGGCTGACTATATCATGATGATGTGCGTCTCTATGGAAGACCCGGGGCTTCAAATCTTGCCCACACACAGACTGGCCAGAAATGTAAAAGACCTTGATCCCGAAAAGATAAAGAGTTCATTAAATGAGGTTTTTGATATCAGTGACCTGGGGCGTGATTGCAATGCAGAAACATTAACACAAAAACTCAGTGAAGATGCTCACAAACATAAAATTGCCATGTATATAGGCGAAAGCGACAAAAAATTCTATATTCTAACACTGCGTGATGAAAAACTTCTCGACCCGATTTTGACAGGTGAATATATTGAATGGAAGTCTATCGATACAGGGATCTTACATGGTGTCATATTTGACAGGGCGCTGGGCATTCAGGCAAAAAATATTTCTAAATCTGAAAACGTCAAATATAATCAAGGTGTAGAAGACTCGGTTACAAAAGTAAACGAAGGAGAATACCAAATCGCCTTTTTTCTCAATCCGACAAAAATAGGTCAGATAAAAGACATTGCAACTAAAAGGCATAAAATGCCTCCCAAGGCAACGTATTTCTACCCTAAACTTATGACAGGAATGGTTGTCAGGCATATTTCCGGTACCTAGGAACTGGCAATAGGCCAAGGCATATCATAAAATTTGTTGACTTTAAACTAAATTTTAAATAGACTACTGAATTCAAACTAAAATTAAGACTTATCAAGAGTGGTGGAGGGAATGGCCCTGAGAAACCACAGCAACCGGTCTTGGCGGAATGTCAGGATGCTGGTGCTAACTCCTACCTGTTAGGGGAAGATAAGATAAGAATGTCGCGGAGCCCCTTCTTATCTTGTAATTAAGAAGAGGCTTTTTTTATTAATATCTGGAGATGAATATGACTTTTGTTAAAGGTCTTAAATGTAGAGAATGCGGGAAAGGTTATCCTAAGGAGGCTCTTCATGTTTGCAGTTTCTGCTTTGGTCCGCTGGAAGTGGATTACGAATATGAAGCAATAAAGAAAGTAATAAGCAGAGAAAAGATTGAATCACGAGGGAAAACCATGTGGAGGTATAAGGAGCTTTTACCTCTTGATGGCGAGCCTACTGTGGGGACTCAGGTTGGGTATACGCCGCTTGTAAAGGCTGATAATTTAGCCAAAAAACTTGGTGTAGAAGAGCTATATGTAAAAAATGATTCAGTAAATTATCCCACATGCTCTTTTAAAGATAGAGTCGTTTCTGCCGCCCTTTCCAAGGCTAAAGAGCTCGGCTTCAAAACAGTTGCATGTGCTACGACCGGTAACCTGGGGAACTCTGTTGCCGCACAGGCAGTTCAGGGTAACCTTGAAAGCTATATCTTTATGCCCTCCAACCTGGAGCAGGGAAAGGTTATAGGCACTTCAATTTATGGAACAAACGTGATTGGCATAGAAGGTAATTATGATAATGTAAACAGGATGTGTTCAGAGATTGCGGACAAATACGGTTGGGCCTTCGCAAACATTAACCTCCGTCCATATTACGCTGAAGGTTCTAAAACGTACGGCTATGAAATCGTAGAGCAGCTTGGCTGGAAAGCGCCCAAACACGTAGTTGTACCTATGGCAGGTGGCTCTCTGATAATTAAGATAGGCAAAGCGATAAAGGAAATGACAGAGTTGGGATTGATTGACAAATCCAATACCGCACTTTATGGTGCTCAGGCTTCCGGTTCATCACCAATTTCTACCGCTGTAAAGAAAGACAGTGATGTTATCGATCCTGTTATACCGAATACGATAGCACATTCCATAGCAATTGGAAATCCGGCGGACGGATATTACTCAGTTAAGGCCATTAATAATAGTGGTGGATGTGCCGAAGATGTTTCTGACGATGAGTTGGTTGAGGGAATAAAGCTTCTGGCATCGACAGAGGGTATTTTCACAGAAACTGCAGGAGGTGTTACTGTAGCGGTAACAAAAAAGCTTATAGAGCAGGGTAAGTTACCGCGAGATGAGTCTATCGTCATGTGTATCACGGGTAACGGCCTGAAAACTCTTGAAGCAGTAATGGATAAAGTAGAAAAACCGTGCGTTATTGAAGCAAACATAGAGAGTTTTAACGCGATTATGGAGAAAAAAGAAGCCTGTACCGTTTAAACTTTTTGACAACACGCATAAGATTAAATAAAATACCGAGTTCTGTTCAACAGAAAAAATAGTAATATCCCAAAGATAACTTATATATTAAAAAGAAAGAGGTATCGTCATGTCGGTTAAAGTAAGAATTCCAACACCATTAAGGTCGTTAACAAACGGATCAGAAGAAGTTATTGTAGAAGGTAATTCTATTAAAGAAGTAATTGATAATCTTGAATCTAATCACAACGGGTTTAAAGCACGCCTCTGCGATGAGAAGGGGCAAATCAGAAGGTTTATTAATTTCTACCTTAATGATGAAGATATAAGGTTTAAAGATAATCAGGATACTCCGGTCAATGATGGAGATCAAATTTCAATAGTTCCGGCAATTGCAGGGGGAAAAGCACTTTCAATGTAAATTAGGAGGGGGAGTTTAAACCTGAAAATTTTTAAACACAATCAGATCATAGCTTTTTGTGGTACTCTTCGATCAATTCCTTAGGTACGCTTATATCTGACACTATCAGCTCTCCGGTATATTCTTTGCCGTCTCTCTGAAAAAAACCTATTTTGGCAGCAACGAATGTGACGGTTTTAGTTGCTTTCACTGCGATCCCAAGCACGACACCATCATCACAGCTCAACCCGGAAGGTATGTCAACAGATACGACAGGTATGTCGGTTTCATTTATTTTCGCTATCAGGGTCCTTGCAGGTTCTCTGACTTCGCCCCTTAAGCCAGTTCCAAAGATTGCATCTATAATTACATTATAATCGTGAAGTGCTCTTCCAACTTCTCCGATAAGCTCTTCCTGTAACTCTTTTATCTCAAAATTCATATTCAGCAATATCTTCAGGTTCGTTGAGGCGTCACCGTCGGAAAGAATGCGAGATGCCGCAGTTGTTAAGTACACAGAAACGTCCACGCCTTTATTATAAAGGTGGCGAGCAATGACAAACCCGTCACCACCATTATTTCCTTTTCCACAAAAAATTGCGACTCTAGACTTATCTGTCCCGGGCAGCATCTTCAAAACCTCGTCTGCGACATTTCTGCCTGCATTTTCCATTAATATAATTCCAGGAATTTCGTACCCTTCTATTGCTTTTCGGTCAATCTCTCTTATTTCATCCCGTCCTAACGCTCTTTTAATGATATCCATAAAACAACCTTTCAACGTGGAAAAACCACAACTTCACGATACTAAAATCTCGGAATCGTCGAACGTTTTTTCGCACATATTTCTTTAGTTGTCAATCTTTTTTAAATATTTAAAATGAAGAGAAAGAGATGGGATTGCTACCGTTTTACAGACATATCATTAGGTTATTCACAAAAATTACTTGACGATATAGTGTATTTTTTTTAGTATTACAGGATAAATTAAATTATTGCGATTATCAACAGTAGGCGGTAGTTAAAATGGCAAAAGTCAGATGTCCCGGAAGTATGAAAACCATGGTACCCGAACCACTTGAAAGAAAGTGCCCAAAGTGCGGTGATATGATTGAAATCTGGAGCGATGAGGAAAAGGCCGACTGTCGGTGTGGTGAAACCGTATTTAAAGACAAAGCTCCTACATGTGTAATATGGTGTAGTGCTGCGGAGGAGTGCCTGGGAGACATCTTTGATGTAAAACAGATGAAGGCGGACGCAAAGAAGAAAGCGGCTGCGGAAGGGAATCCTGAGTTCGTTGCTCAGGTTGCAGAGAGAATCAAGAAAGAAAAAGATAAAAACTGCGCTCAGATACAAGAGGATGCCAGGAAAGAAAAAGATTCAGGTAGCTAACACGCTTTCTGTTGTAAAGCACTTCTCAATAACACGTTTATTACTCCTTACCGGTTGCTGTTTTCTTGGCCAGTTTGTGTGACTCTTTTACCTGCTCCGGAAGCCGATATCCACGACAACTTTTCAAAACCAGATCAATGGATGCGTTTAAATCAATTTTGTGGCCGGGAGAGATAAAAACAGGCTTGACGTTTTTCCGTGTTCTTAGCACCGCACCTACACATTATCATGTACGGTAAGATGAGAATAACAACCAACCTCTTCGCTTATCTCACCGTAATCACCTATCAACCGGGTTTTTGCACACCCGATTGACGGTTTGTCTAGCAGTAGCTCAATATGCGACGCCAAGCCGATTCCACGAGGATGCGCGATACCTTGTGCATCTAATATAACCACATCGGGCGTTGACATAATCTTTGCAAATGCTTTCAATAAAATTGGCGACTCACGAAAACTCAGCAAACCGGGAATATAGGGGAAATCAACCTTACCTTTTGCCGTAACCGTCTCAACCCTTTCCACCGTTTTCAATTCAAATACAACTAAACTTGCATAAAATATCTTGCTTTTTTTAGTACCTGCCGAACTGCGCCTGCTAGTCTTTCCTGCAGGCTCATTATGGTGAGTGTGGATTTGATGGCCCTTTCAGGTAGATAAGAGACATCGGCGCCAGCAATATATTTAAAGTTTTTTGACGTACACTTTAAAACAATACTCCTTTTTAATCTTCTCTGGATTTCTACAGCCTTTTTATATTTTACATTCCATGGGTGACGCTTCAGATGTTTCATCGATAATTCCTAAGGTTTTGCCGTTTTTGCTCGGTATTATGAATTTGATTTTTTTGGACATACCGTTTGATAACCAGGCTTTTCCATAATATACTCTGACTGTCAACATATTTATAAAGCGGTTAATTAGGCTATAATGTTATAAACCATGCGATATATTGTAGTTATGTATTCTTAGAACAAATGAATTTGCGAAAATCAGCAAGCAGGGTATAGGCTGTTATCCGCCAGCACTTATGTTGAAGATTTTTCGTCAATAATCTGACACTTCAAATCCTGAAAAATAACTTAAAGGGAGGAATAAATATATACACAAAGTCATAACATCTGAATTTTAAAATACTTATTAAATTGATATCTAAACTAACAATTAGCCTTGATTAGTAAAACCTGTACTTGGTTGGTGCATATTTGACAGTTTTTGCCATTGTGCTCTGTTCTTTTAAAATCTAAAGTAACAGGAGTACGTATTTATAATTTAGTGGCACTTAGAGTATGATAATATTTTGTAGACTTTCATCGGATGTACTTGATAATACACACCTTAAGCGACTCAAAAGATCTTTAAGCGAAGAGTGTCAGATACGGGAATTATATTACTTATCAATTTTTTTAATTAGGAAGATATACCTTTTGGCCCTGTTATTGCGATATCTTCTAAGCTCTTAACTTGTATTACAATGTATAAGTTTGTTATTAGTTATATAATTTACTAAATTCATGGCCATCGGCAAATTTAAACTGATTCAGCATATGCTTATTGCATAATAATAATCACTTAATAGTCCATAATTTCCCCTCCGGAAGTCTGATAGGACTTGCCGGTGGCATGATTTTATTCTTGACTTTCCTTTTTTTTTTGCTTTAATAACATACTGTATGCGTAGCAGTTAGATGCTTTTTGTGTTGAAAATTGCCGTTTGTATTTGGCGAAATTAGCCGTTTTTGAAATGTCGAAAGTGTCATATAGTATGTGTATCTAGTGTGGCATGTTGTTCACACTACAATTTATAGGATTTTTATTTTTTTTAATGGGGAGGTAAAATTATGGGTAAAATGAAGTTTTATTTGTTGTTGCCAATGGTCGCCATTTTGGCGTTTGGCAGCGTGTCTTTTGCGCAGAGCTTTGATAAAGAAGCGCTTAAGGCAGAGCTTAGAGCAGAGTTAAAGGCCGAACTCAAGCAAGAGTTGATGGCTGAACTCAAAAGCGAAACAAAGGCTGACATTCAAGAAGCCACACTTGGCTTGAGAGATGTCATAAGGGCTGATTTCAATGATGAAATAAGATCCGAAATAATGCAGGAAAACATTTCAGGTGCAGTAGAAGATGCGTTAGCAGGCTCTGCTCTTTTAGGCGGTTTGTTTAAAGGGGTAACTGTTGGTGGATTTATCGATACCAACTTCATGTACAACTTGAGAAACTCCGGCGAAAATTATACTAACAGGAATGCAAACGCTAAAGTAAACTTCGTGGGTGAAAACGAAGACAACTCATTTGTGCTTGAAAACTTTGCAATGTTCATGGATAAGGAAGCTACCGATGAGCACCCAATAGGCTGGCAGATGCATACGTATTGGGGTGAAAAAGCACAGAGAATTACTTTCTTTGGTCCGGGAAACGATACGAGTGCTTCTTCTGATACCGAGGGTGCAGCTGGTTTCAACGACAGGTTTGCCATAGCAGCAGCAAATATTACCTGGAATGCACCGGTATTCGGAAAGCATGTTTCAATTACCATGGGTAAAATGTATACATGGATTGGCTATGAACTAGTAGAAAACATAGGCAACCCGAACTATACGCACGGTATGGTTTACAATAATGTAATACCATTCACGCACACGGGTATATCCTTCGATGTATCTGAGTTCCTTCCAAGTGACAAATGGGGCTTAACCCTTTACCTTGTTAATGGATGGGACAGTTACATTGATAATAACGAAGGGAAGTCATACGGAGCCTATCTTACATACCAGCCAAATGACGATTTCTTCATCTCTCTGGCTACAATAAACGGAGCGGAAACTCCATCAGGTACAGGTAGTGCTGGTGGCCCTGTTACTGGTAATACTGGTTTCAGTGGTAAGCACCAAAGTTCTAACGTATTTATGTACGACATCGTAATGACTTATTCATTACCACAGGTAGAGAAACTGAGCCTCGGATTTAACTGGGATCATGGTCGTGCTGAAGATAATGCTTTTACTGGATTTGCTGATCCCAATCAAGAAGGTAGTACTAGGGCAAATAGTAGTGCTCACTGGTGGGCAGCGGTAGTGTATGCGATGTACGATTACACTGACAATCAACAGGGTGCTTTCAGGTACGAGTATTTTGATGATGATGATGGTGCAAAGGCATTTGGTATTTCAATGTATTCATTAACGTATACGCATAATATTACTATTGCGGAGAACCTTTTGATCAGGCCTGAAATCAGGTACAATAAGTATAATGTTTCAGATGGTCAGGAGGACGCTGGCATGGGTATATCCCGTACTAATGGCGATGGTGAAACACAAACGAATGATGATGAAACTATACTTGCGTTGGGCGTAGAATACGTATTCTAATATGAATTAGTTTGTTTTTATTATGCTGCGCAAATTATTATTTGTGTAGAAACCCAGGTCAAAACATTTCCTCCCCCGTTTTGGCTTGGGTTTTTGTATTTATAGACTTCCCCCCCACCCACACATCAATTCCTCCTTTGAAAGGGGCTAGGGGGATGTTCTAACAATCTCATCTATTTTATTTTCCAGAGCATTTAACACACCAACCATATTTTTCTTCACATCTACATCAAAGAAACGTATAAACTTAACTCCCAAATCTTGCAACTTCATTTGTCTGTTCATATCATAGTCATATTTACCATTGTGACTGTTCCCATCTATTTCAATAGCCAACATCAATTCATGACAGTAAAAATCTACTATAAATTCATCAATGGGTACTTGTCGGTGAAATTCATATTTAAAAGCCTGTTCCTTTATTTACCTCCAAAGCAAAATTTCTGACAAAGTGCTGTTCTTTCGCAAATCTCGTGCAAATTGTTTTAGCTTTGGGTTGTATGGTATTATGGTGTTTTGTGGCATTTACAATTTCCTGAATCCTTCTTAAAGAGTTCAGACATCCCCCTAATCCCCCTTCAAAGGGGGACTTTGCGGCAGTTTCTTTATTTTTCGTAGTTCTTCAGTTCTTCCATTGTCTCAAATGTCATTTGCTTTTCCCCAAGTGATTCGGCAAGAAACCGAAGCTCCTCAAATGTTGAAAAGAGATCGTAGCTCATTGCGGAGATTTGTTCGAAATCAAGGAGTCCCAGTCCCCAGAGAAAGGTAAAGCACTTTTTCCTAAGGCCTGCACTCAGTTCCGGGTAACACTCTTCTATCTCACTTTCTCTGGCTTCTTGAGTATCATAGGAAGGTTTTCCGCTCTTTATAAGACGGCTGTCAATATAGACATTCCACAGGTATTTGTACCTTCTGAATGCCCCGGTACCTTCAGGGGGAACAAGAGAGCCTCTATGCTTAAACTTTTCGTTTAACTGGTCAGCCACATGCATAAGTTCATGCCTGACCCGACCCTCAAGGTTGTCTAAAGAGTCCACTATCTCCAACACCAGAGTTATGTTATCTGAACTGGGATAGTTCATGTCTATAGGAGAATCTGCGGGAGTATGTTTAATCGTAATTTTTTCCAGTTTCTGATTTATACCCAACTCTTCAACAACATTCTCAATCATCTTACAAATCTCGTCACAATTTTCAAAACCGTCATCAATCTTAAGCATATAATCATACCTTTCTATAAGTATTATTCTAACGTTACTGAGGAATAAATATTGTTTTCTTCGCCTTTGCAATATTATTACAACAACCAGGTAAATTCAACTTTTTTCTCTTCATGCAAACTTGATGCATACAATAAGCATAATCACACAGCATAAATGATTGACTAATCAGTCATCAGGGGGTAAATTTGCATTAAGTAACTACTTAGCTGCTGATGGTAATTTCAAATTTTTTGAACTGGAATTCATTAGCAACTTTGCAAAAATATTATCACTTTTGCAACAGGGATTAGAGTTGAGGATAATTGAAAATGGCTGACCTATTTGACGCAAGAGCAAAGTCTGCAAAAAAATCTCCACTGGCAGAAAGGATGAGGCCGCAAAACCTGGATGAATTTGTCGGACAGGAGCACCTCGTAGGTCCCGATAAAATTCTCAGCGGCTTCATGGAAAGAAAGGAATTAGTTTCCATGATTTTCTGGGGCCCACCGGGAGTAGGAAAAACTACTTTGGCCTTAATTATATCCAGGGCAATGGGCTCTCACTTTGTTTCCTTTTCTGCTGTATTGTCAGGCGTCAAGGAAATTCGTGCCGTTATTGAAGAGGCCAGGCAACAGCTTAAATATTATGGCAAAAGAACCGTCCTTTTTGTTGATGAAATACATAGATTCAATAAGTCCCAGCAAGATGCCTTTCTACATCACGTAGAAGACGGTACTATTACGTTGATTGGTGCTACTACAGAGAACCCTTCATTCGAGATTAATGCACCTCTCCTTTCTCGCTGCAAGGTGCTGGTCCTCGAACAACTTACTATAGATAACATCAAAACTATTATTGTCAGTGCATTATCGAGCAAGGAGCGAGGGCTGGGTAATTTAGAAATAAAGGTAAATGATGATGCCCTTAATTTCATAGCAGACCTTTCTCATGGCGAGGCGAGAGTTGCCTTAAACACCCTTGAGTCATCATTAATGTTGACGAAACCCGATAGGGGAGGAAAGATAACGATTACTTTAAAAATTGCCCAGGAAGCCATGCAGCGAAAGGCACTTCTGTATGATAAGGGCGGAGAAGAACATTACAACGTGATTTCCGCTTTTATCAAATCCATGCGTGACAGTGATCCGGATGCAGCACTTTACTGGCTGGCACGTATGCTGGAAGCCGGAGAAGACCCTCTCTTTATTGCAAGACGTATGGTTATCTTTGCCTCAGAGGATATTGGTAACGCTGATCCGGTCGCCATCCAGGTGGCAGTGTCAGTTAAAGATGCATTTCATTTTGTCGGAATGCCGGAGGGATGGATACCGTTATCACAGGGTGTTACTTATCTTGCTACCGCTCCAAAGAGCAACGCCTCATATAAGGCATATCTAGATGCGCTAAATGATGTCAAAGAGAAAGGAGCATTGGGAGTGCCTCTTCACATCAGAAATGCACCAACAAACCTGATGAAAGATCTTGGTTATGGAAAAGGATACAAGTATCCACATGATCATGGTGGTTACGCAGGACAATCCGGTTTACCAAATGAACTTCAGGGCAAGGAGTATTATAAACCAACAGATTTTGGATTTGATAAAGAGATCAAAAAACGGCTTGCATTTTTCAAATCAAAACGCAAGAAGGATAAATAGGGCAAACTGACTCTTCCCATTTTAGTATATTGGGAAAATCCTGATTAATATGGGAATATTTCAGTATATAATATTGTCATATATAAGAGGGTAGGATTGCTTTAGACAGTTATCACGACAAAAACCATTCTTCGGCTTCCCCGTTCGTACCGGCCAGGGCGGGCATTTAGGATGACGTCACACTGAGCGAAGTCGAAGTGTTATCGACATAGAAATTCCGATACAATTAAATCAGGGGAAAGTATCCATGAATGTTGTCTCTAAGTATTTCAATTGGTTGCAAAAGGACAATCCCAAAAATATTGTCGAGAGCTATCCTGAAATAGACGATCAAAAAGAGACCTCTGTTCCGGGTGTCTATATTGTGGGAGATTTGACCGGCATACCTTTGCTTAAACTAGCAGCAGATGGTGGGGCTAAAATAGTAAGACAACTTTTCTCTGATCAAAAAATGGCCTTAGAAAAGGAGAAGAATTCTGATATTTATGACTTGGTCATTATCGGAGCCGGACCTGCGGGTATTTCCACCGCAATCGAATGTAAAAAAAAGGGCATTAATTACATCGTTTTAGAATCCAATCGTATCTTAAATACGATAGAGAATTTCCCAAAGGAAAAACCTATTACCTTAAGGCCGGATGGAGTACCGTTAGAACTCCCATTGGAAATGAATGATGGGACCAAGGAAACACTCCTCGATGAACTAACGTCCCAAATAGGAAGAGAAGGTCTAAATTTTGAAGTGGGAACTTTTGTTCAAAAACTCAGTCGCAAAGATAACATAATCCATATCGAAACAAACAAAAGTGCTTATAAGGCAGACATGGTCGTGCTTGCCATAGGAAAAGCCGGTAACAGCAGACAGCTTAAAGTACCCGGTGAATTATTACCAAAAGTATTCAACAAATTGTATGACCCCGGGGAATTTGCTGAAAAAAATATTCTGGTTGTTGGCGGTGGTGACAGCTCATTGGAATGTTCCATTGCACTTGCAAAATCAGGGAATAAAATAATCCACTCTTACCGTAAAGAAGAACTTTCCAGGCCCAAAGAAGAAAACATGAACAGATTCAACGACCTGGTAGAGCAAGGCAAGGTTACACCATTTTTTGAATCAACAGTAACCGAGATACGGGAGAAAGAAGTTGTCCTGAAAACAAAAGAAGATGTTAAAACTATACCTAATGACGTTGTTTTTACTCTCATTGGTCGTGAATTACCTACACAATTTTTCAAACGAAGTGGCATACGTATGGAAGGAGAGAAAGGATTATTATGGTGGTGGCTAATGGTCGCATCAATAAGTTTTTTCTCTATGCTCTATTTTGGTAAAACCGGAATCTCTTTTAACGTGTTTGCAGGGTCTGATACAATACCGGCAAAGATAATTGCATATCTAAGCGCACCATTTCAAGCACCGCTTAATTGGCCCCTTTCAGGTTACAAATGGTACCCATCATTAAACTTCATTCTGGGATGGACAGGTTCGATGATTTTCTTAATTTCCGGAATCTGTTCTCTTGGATTATTAGTAAGACACGGAAATGTTTATTTTCGAACTCCATGGCGTGCGTTTAAGTATACATATTTCATAGGAGTAAGCACATTTTTTACCATATTATATTTTTCTCAATTGCTGCATAATACAGAGGGAATAGCAGAGTGGATCGAGTCTCCCACATACTGGTATTCACTTTTCTATTGCGTAACAATGCTCATCTTTGGTATTCGTCGTACCTATGTCAGAAAAACACGCTATGTTTTCTGGCAAATGACAGCACTTATATCGATTCAAATTTTCTTCCTTTTTCTATTTCCATTTTACCTGTACAAACCTCTCATCCTTGATAACCTTGGTGCACAACACTGGATAGTGTCAGAACTATTCCCGAGCGGCAAATGGAGTAGTTTTGCTTTTATCTTATTCTGGCCGCTTAATATGTGGGAATTTGGAAGTAGCACTTTCTGGACTTGGTTTCCGTTTGTACAGTCTGGTTTTATTCTATTCTATTTAATAAGACATTACGGCAAAGGTGTATATTGTGGTTGGATTTGCAGTTGTGGAGGTATGGCTGAAACACTGGGAGATGAATACCGGCGTAAGACACCACATGGTCCAGGAGCTAAAAAACTTGAAAATGTCGGCCAGATCATCCTTTTTGTTGCTATCATTTTTACCCTGATTATCTATTTGAATAAATCAGGTATATGGGATTCTTTTCCTCTTTTAAGTTATACAATGGCAGGAATATACAAATTTTCAATAGACGTGGTTTTTGCTGGTATACTTGGCCTCGGTGTCTACTTTTTTCTAGGGGGAAGGATTTGGTGCAGATATGGATGTCCACTTGCTGCACTCATGCACATATACGCAAAGTTCTCCAGATACCGAATTCTATCAGAAAAGAAAGATTGCATCTCTTGCGAAATTTGTACAAGGGTATGTCATATGGGAATAGACGTTATGAATTTTGCAAACAAGGGTATCCCAATGAATGATGTAGAGTGTGTGCGATGTTCGGCTTGCGTAACAGAGTGTCCAATGGACGTCCTCTCTTTCGCAAAATTAAGACATGCAGATAGCCATAATCGTAGTCGGGAGCAAGTACCATGTTATGGTAAAGATGATTGGCGAGCGGGGATAAAGTAGTAGGTGTGGGCTTCTTCCGGCAAGGCAGAAACCTTGCTTCCCCGGACAAAAGGCGCCGAGGACTTTTCGCAAGGAATCCAATCCTTTTCTTTGAGTGTCACAAATTGACATTAAGTTTGAATCAATAAAGGAGTATATATTGTGAAAAAAATTATTATTGTGTTTTATATTATATTTTTTGTTGTGCCACAAGTGACATTTGCTGAGGCAGACAACACATTCTGGGACTGCTATCAGGATATATTGAATAGTGTCGTAACGGTAAACACGTTTACATCGATTGATGGAGATTTCAGTCATGCATCTGTTGACTATGAAAAAATTAAGAGTGAGCCTGCTCTTCAGAAAAAAATTATGCTCCAACTGAAAAAATTAAAAATAGTTAAGACACCAGAAGGGGAAACATACAAACTTGCATTTTGGATCAATGCGTACAATTTTTTTACTATAGTTGATGTTGTTAATAATTATCCGGTAGCGGGTATGAAAAAGATCGGCTGGAAAAGCAGACATCACGAGGTTGAGGGTGTGCTTTATAGTCTTGACAACATTGAACACAATGTTATCCGTCCACTTGCCGATCCGCGTATACACTTCGCCATAAACTGTGCTTCGGTGGGATGTCCAAGCTTGAAAGTGGAAATATTTGACGGTAATCGAATAGACATGCAATTAAACAAGGTAGTGGTGAATGCGTTGAAAAATCCTCTGCACCTGAGAATGGTTAATAACAGGCTGAACGCAACACAACTATTCAATTGGTTCAGCAAGGATTTTGAATCTGGTGGATATGGAGGAGTTGCAGGTTTTGTCAAGAGGTTTGCTCCGAAACGGTTAGTGGGTATCCAGCAAATAGAGAAGAAGATAAAATATGACTGGAATCTAAATACAGTGCAAAATGTGTTGAAAAAGATGGAGGAACTTGGTACAAAACTCCCAGAATTAAAACTTGCAAGAAAATTGATAGTAGGAAATGTTGAGTAAGAAACCCAACCTCTACAAATAAATATAATGTTTTTACAGAACGGGTTTTTTGCCCACCGACAATTTTTCAATTCTGCTGTAAATTACCAAAATCATGTACCTCTTTCTTGCCTGAGATGATATTATAGATCAAAATACGTAAACCAATATCATCTCAGGCAAGAAAGGAGATGTAGTATATTTATGAAAAAAAGCCTTAATGTTGTATTTATAAGGATAAATAGTGTAGCTGACGAAATAATTCCACCTCTTCATTATGGATATCTTGCTGCAAGCTTACCACGTTCATGTAACGTATCTTTGATTGACATGCTCAGGGATAATATGGATGAGGAATGTCTTTTAAAGGAAATTACGAGTAAAAGGTTTGACTTAATCTGCCTCAGCGGGTATTCCAAGGATATAGTACCTATCAGAAATCTTTCTGGTAAACTAAAGGTACATTCCCCTGAATCTATCATTGTGCTTGGAGGTGTCCAGTCCAGTTTGATGCCGGAAGCCACTATGGAGTTTGTGGAACCTGGTGTGGATTTTTGTTTTACCGGTGATGGAGAAAACAGTCTTGCCAAATTTGTTGTGAATACAGAATGTAGAAACTTTTCTCATGATATCCTAAAAGATATTCCCGGACTTGTTTTCAGGTTAAACGGAAAAATAGTTAAAAACCCTTCGGAATTAATTGTAGACTTGGATTCCATTCCTTTCCCCAGATGGGATATAATGCCTCCTGCTTCTTACCCAAAATCTCCACATGGCGCATTTTTCAGACAGTTTCCCTATGCCGCTACATACGCAACACGAGGATGTCCTTTCCCCTGTACCTTTTGTGCTGCCTCAAAAGTATCGGGTAAGACGGTACGGCATAGAAGTGTAGAAAATATTATGGAGGAAATTAAATTTCTTAATAAAACGTATGGAGTTAAAGAGATCCATTTTGAAGATGATAATTTTTCTGCTAAAAGAAAGCTCCTTGTTGAGTTTTGTGAAACTCTGCTGAAAGAAGATCTTGGTATAACATGGTGTTTTCCTAACGGACTAAGGCTTGAAATACTTGATATAAATGAGCTTCGTTTAATGCGTCGTGCCGGTTGCTATGCGGTAAATGTAGGAGTTGAAAGCGGTAGTGATCGCGTCTTGAAACGTATGAGAAAAGGCATAACAACAGAAAAGATGAGGGAAAGCATTGCTAAAGTTAAAAGTGCGGGGATTGACATAGGCGGTTTCTTTATCATCGGCTTCCCTGGCGAAACAAAGGAGGATATTTTACAAACAATAAAATATTCAAGGACACTTGAACTTGACCGAATAGGGGTTTCATACTTTCAGCCATATCCCGGGACCAAAGAGTACGATGATCTTGTGGAATCTGGTAAATTCAGCTATGACATGAACTTGATGAAACTATCCCTTCATACGATAAACTACATTAATGAGAACCTTACTAAACGACAACTTTATTGGTTGAGAAGAAGAGCCTTTTTTACTTTTTATTTTCGATGGAAAATAGTTGTAAAACTCTTGAAAGAAGTAAGAAATATCGAACATATGATGTTTATTTTAAAAAGAGCAATGCGCTGGTTAACAAGCTAGATATATGGAGTGCATCACCGTGATGATGCGTACTAAAGCAGTACACGCTTACTGCACTCCACAAACGAAAAGACTTCCATGCCGGACATAGACAACATATTAAAAACCGCCTGGGTCAGACAATTGAAGGCAGACTGGAAAACTGCGAATTTTCATTACTTTAAAGACTCTATGCACCTCCCAAGCCTTGAACTCTCTTATTCAGAGGATGTTTTAGGCACGTGGAGAGGTGGTTATTATCGACGCCTGTCCATCAGCATTATTCTCATCAATAACTATACATGGGAATATGTACAGGAGGTTCTTTACCATGAAATGGCCCATCAGTATGTAGAAGAAGTTCTAGAAATCCGGGACAACCTTCCTCATGGAGAGGCATTCAAGCGGATTTGTCGGGAAAATGGTATTGACCCCACGGCCACAGGTGATATTCAATCCTGGGTAGAAAAACGCAATAATTCCTCCTCCGTAAGTTCAGAAAATTACAAGATACTGGACAAAGTCCACAAGCTGTTGGCGTTGGCACAAAGCCCCAACGAGCATGAAGCCCAGAACGCCATGTCCAAAGCCCATGAATTTTTATTAAAACACAATCTGTCGTTATTGGATGTACAGACTGAGTGGAACTACATCTATAAGCAAATCGGTGAAGTGGGGAGGCGTAATCCCATCAAGTCCATAATCAGTGCCTTAATTTCTAAATTTTTTTTTGTAGAGGCTATCTGGACATTCGGGTATGACCAGCACAAAAACCGAAGTGGTCAAGTTTTGGAAATTTACGGTACGCCGGAAAATGTTGAGATGGCAGAGTATGTATATGACTACCTTCAAAATATCTCGGAGCTTCTATGGGCAGAGTATAAGAGACGAGAAAAAATCAAAGGAAACAGGCATCGAAGAACCTTCATTTATGGCCTTCTGGACGGTTTTTATAACAAATTGGATAGCCGGGTTGTTGAAAACCAATCCAAAAAGCTTGTCTGGATGGGAGACCCCCGGCTCAATGAGTTTTATCGCCGTAGAAATCCCAGGATTGCACGCTCTTCATCCCGCTATTCCCGTAGCTGCCAAGACACTTATAATTCCGGAATTACCCAAGGCAAAAACCTTGTTATCCATAAGGGCATTCATGGAAAAGGAAATGGGATAGTTAAGTTTTTAAATTGATTGCATAAGTGAAATATAAAATAAAGAGTTGGCATCATTTTTTATTATGTTTTAGAATTTACCCCAAAAATATAGGAGTATTCATGTCTACCACCATAGATGATTTCTCAGCATTTTATGTCAATGTCTTAGACGGAGATATCGTGATTAATTTTGAGTAATAAGCAATATGGAGGTAGTATTCGATGAAAATATTGTTAATGAATTATTAATTACGCTTAATTACGCTAAACAGCCTTTTTGCCAGTTTAGGGTCGAGGCTTTTAAGTATTTTATACTGTTCTAAGGCAGAACCTCTATCATTTAAACTAAGATAGGCAATACCGAGACTTAAATGAGCATCTGCATCATCAGGGTCAATCCTTATTGCCTGCTGGAATGCCTCAGCCGCCTCTTTATACCTACCTAATGCTCCATAGGCAATACCAAGATTATTACGAACCAATGCATAATCAGGGTCGATTCTTATCACTTGCTGGAATGCCTCTATCGCATCTCTATACTTGCCTAACCCGGCATAGACACCACCAAGATTATAATGAGCCTGTAAATAATTAGAGTCAATCCTTATCACCTGCTTAAATGCCTCCACTGCCTCTTCATACTTGCCTGATCCACCATAGGCAACACCAAGATTATAATGAGCATCTGCATAATCAGGTTTAATCCTTATTGCATGCTTGCATGCCTCTATCACCTTTTTATTTTTGCCTTGTTCGGCATAGGCATTACTAAGATTATAATGAGCCAGTGCATAATCGGGATTTGACCGCAGGGCTTGTAGATAATGCTTGATGGCTTCTTCTGTTCGGCCTTGTTCTCTAAGAACAATGCCTAGATTATTGTGTATTACATAATTATTGGAAGTATGTCTAAGGGTATGTTTAAAAAGTGTAATACCGTTCTCCCAATATTGAACTTGTTTCCATGTTAATACTATTAAAACCGGAAGAATGATAGCTGCTAATGTACTAAGCCATATTTTTCGGTGACGCCATTTTGATAGTAAATCATTTGCGCCCCAGGCAATAATAATAAACAACCCTATCAGTGTTACATATGTGTATCGATCTGCCATCGCCTGCGAGCCCACCTGTACTATACCAATCACCGGAATAAGAGTTACAATATACCATAACCACCCAACTGCAAGATATGGGATTCTCCGAGCCTTGCGGATAACCAATATGGTTATTAATACCAGCGCGAACCCTGCGACTACACCTTTCCAAAGCTGTAGACTATTGCCAGGATGAGGATACAGAAGTGCCAACTTCACAGGCCATATCATGTCCACTATATACTCGGTATAAGCAACAAATGCATTAATGATACGTGTCTGGATAGAATACGTCTTTGCTATTTCCATCGCCCCACCACGTTCTTGAACAATAAAAGTAACAATGCTTGAACCTACGGCAAGAGCAAAGAAAGGAGCTTTCTCTAATACCAGCCGGAATATATCCGCTCTCTCATTTGTATGTTGACCAGTTGCTACATTCTTGGTATCGCGTAGAAGGCAAAGACGTCCAAGTGGCCAGAAGTCCAGCAATAGCAGTATAAAAGGCAGAGTAACAAGCATGGGCTTAGACATGAGACCAAGCACAAAGAACAGGACTACCAGCAAGTATCCCTTGATTTCACGCTTCTTAACATAGAGGATGTACGCCCATACAGTCAGCATCATGAAAAATGTGCTGAGTACATCCTTCCGTTCTGCCACCCAGGCAACAGACTCTACATGAAGGGGATGGAGGGCAAACAACGCTGCAACAAAAGAGCTTTGCCACAGAGTACCGGTCATTCGTACAAGAATCAGAAACAGTAGAAGCGTGTTAGCCACATGAAACAGTAGACTGGTAAGGTGATGACCCCTGGCATTGAGACCATATAGTTGGTAGTCGATCATATGGGAGATCCATGTAAGTGGATGCCAGTTGCTGGCATGTGAAGATGTGAATGCCCAAGTTAAGCTGTCAAAAGTCACACCTTTATGCACATGGGTGTTCTCTGTGACATACTTATCATCATCATAGATAACAAAATCATTATTCAGGACTTGCCAGTAAACAGCAAGTGTTGCTATGACGAGGAATAGACATATCATGTAAAAATATTTTTTATTAAGAAAATTGGTAGCATTATTATCTTTCATTAACAGTTTTTCGTTTATGTGTTTTGGCTTTGACTTCATACGTCCTTTTCTCATTCTTGCCACTTTTCTGTTTTACTCAGTCCATATTAAAATCAAAAATTCTAAATTTTGCTAAATGCAATCTTTGCAAAATATACTGTAATAATGTATTTATTGTCCTGAGACCATAAATAATACTGCGCTTTAAATTGATAGACGATGCCTCTTCCATATAACGGCATGGAACCGGTAGATCCCCAATTATAAATCCGGCATAAGCTGCCTGAAGAAGAAACTGTGAATCAAAGACAAAATCATTTGAATTATTCTGGTAGGGAATTGTCTCCAACACCGTTCTTGAAAAAGCTCTAAAGCCGGTATGCCATTCAGACAGGTTTTGGCCTGTTACTATATTCTCTATAATTGTCAGAAACCTGTTTGATAAATACTTGTAAAATGGCATGCCTGAGCTGAGGGCTTCTTTACGAGTCCTCACCCTCGACCCCAGCACAAAATCACATATCCCTTTTTCTATGATTTCTATGAAAATGGGAGTAAGGCGGCTGTCATACTGATAGTCAGGATGGATCATAACAACTATGTCAGCCCCACGCTTAAATGCGGTTTCATAGCATGTCTTCTGATTAGCACCGTAACCCATATTTTTATCATGTACAATGACAGTTAGGCCCAAATTTCTTGCAATCTCAACAGTATTGTCTTTACTTGCATCATCAACAAGTATTATTTCACCAACAACCCCCTCAGGAATATCATTAACTGTCTTTTCTAAGGTGCTCTCCGCATTGTATGCTGGCATTACCACTACTACCTTATTTTTTCCCATAAGCTTTCTTCCTAAGGTACTTCAGGGGTGAAAAAATCGCTTTCTTTATAAGGTGATATTTCAAGTCTCGCTTAATTTTCTATAGGAAAAGGGGTAGTTCAGATAAGAATGATAGTTCCCTGTCCACTCACTAAGATGTGGTAAAATGACTCGTACTGTTTATAGCCAATCATTATAAAAGCGGGGGTTTGTTTTGCAATATAAATCCTAGTCACATTTATGCAAAAGACAATCTTGCAGAGTATTAATAATACAACAACAGAAATAAATGATTAAGCCGTTTGTCATGATGATGTATAGATCATCAGGGCCAGCCAGTTACTTGACGATAAATAGGAACACACAAAGAAAATTATTTTAAAAAGTATAGCAAATTAGTAACCGGTGCAAACCGTTCTTACGCGGGTGTAGTTGTATCTGAATTACAAACTATGCAAAGAGTTGAGGAAGTTACTGCAAGTGGCAAAGTTAGTATGATTTATGACTTGTTAATAATATTGACAACTAATGTGATTTGTGAGACAAGTAATTGTAAATATGGGAAATATATATTATTATAATCACCCTGTTCCAGTGAAATTGTTTAGTTTTCAGGAAAGGAAGTGTTAATGATGAAAGGCGGGCGAAATTCACAGCGATATCAGAGCCGACGAGAGTTTCTCAAGAATGGTCTCTACGCAGGATTAAACGCAAGTCTGGTAGGAAGTCTTCTCCTAAGTAGCTGCGGGAAAAGGCAGCGTTCTGCAACTAACGTCATATTGATCTCAATTGACACACTACGTGCCGACCATCTGAGTTGTTATGGATATCAAAGACCCACTTCACCCATTCTAGACAAATTCGCCTCGCAGGGTCTGCTCTTCGAGGACGTATCCACCACTTGCCCATGGACGCTACCAGCGCATGCGTCGCTGTTGACCGGATTGTATCCCCGCCGAAACGGTGTGAGAGCACGTACAGATCGTTTGCGTGATGATGTTTTAACTTTGGCCGAAGTTCTCAGGGAACACGACTTCATAACCTCCGGCATCGTCAATTCACATTGGTTAAGCAAAACAAATGGATTGGATCATGGATTTGAGGAGTTTCTCTACGTTAAAGAATACGCCGACAGGACAAAGCCAACGAGAGTCGAAGACGAGGCCAGGAACTGGCTGTCTAAACGCCGCGACAAGAAATTTTTTCTTTTTCTGCATTACTATGATGTACATAGTGACTATCATTCACTGCCACACTATGAGAAGCAGTTTGTCCGTCCCTATAATGGAATAGTTGATGGCAGTACCAGCCAACTGCTAGACTTCCGATACGGCCGGATACCGTTGCCAAACCAAGCAGATACTGAGCACTTGATCGATCTGTATGATGCCGGTGTTCGGCAAATGGACGATGGAATGGAAAGGTTATTTGCACTCCTTGAAGAAAAAAACCTGCTTGACAACACCCTGATAATTGTCACGTCAGACCACGGCGAAGAGTTTATGGAACACGGAGGAGTACTCCATGGCCGGACTTTTTTTCAGGAAGTTCTCCATGTTCCTCTAATTATGCGAGGACCTAATTTGCCACAAGGACAGCGTATCAAAGGTATTGCCTCACTGATCGATGTGATGCCAACTCTACTAGCCATGCTGGGCATTTCCCCACCTCCCGGTTTAGACGGTATAGACTTGCAGTCCTTATGGCAAAGAAATAATGCAGGTTCACCAAAACGATTACTTTTTGGCGAAGCAGATTGGAACAACATAGTTGACAACAAAACCGTCGACGATATCAAGCGTTTCATTCGCCAAAATCACTACAAACTCCACGTCAATCGTGTAACAGGGAAAATGGAACTTTACGATATAGTTAACAACCCGGATGAAAATATAGATGTCTCTTCCAAGCATACTCCCCTGGTAAAGTTAATGCGTTCACGATTAAGAGACTTTTTGAGAATCGGTAGAACAGGAAGGACGGTCGATCCTTTGTCCCCTAAAGAAGTAGAACTTCTCAAAAGTCTTGGATACCTGCAGTAACTGGGCAAAACCGTTAATTGAATATAACCAATGAATAATGATGTGAAGCCAACTTTCATCCTGTTCAACAGAATTATAATGGCAAAACAAACTGCAAAAATGATATAATGCTCGATCGATAAATGTGAGTAAGGGTGCTAATGTAACCGCTCCTTTAAGCATAAAACAGAGACGAGAAATACCAGGTATGAAACATAAACAAAAATCGGCAAACTGCTTGAGTCGGCGTGAGTTGTTGAAATACGGACTCTACGGTGGTCTGGCGGCAGGCTTGTCGCCAAGCCTTTTGCTTAGCGGCTGTGGGAAACGACAACACGCAAAAAAACCAAACATTATCCTCATAACGCTGGATACCACACGGGCTGATCGTCTGGGTTGCTATGGATACCGGCGACAGACAAGTCCAAACTTAGATAAACTCGTCGAAGAATCAGTCCTTTATACACGTGCAATCGCACCATCAAGCTGGACGCTTCCCTCGCATGCATCCCTTTTCACTGGAAAATTTACTTCGAGTCACGGGGCACGTTATGATCCCGATGGCCCGCTGCTTTTGACCAATGCAATCAAAGGGCCGAAATCGTGGGACGTATACAGGGCGCGTGGGTTGGCTCAGAACGAAGTTACGTTGGCAGAGATTCTTAGGGAGAATGGGTACACAACTGCTGCGGAAGTGGGCGGTCCCTGGTTGAAGCGGATTTTCGGCCTGAATAAAGGTTTCGACTATTACAATGACTCTCAAATAAGTACCGTGAACGGTCGGCTGGCCAATCAGGTTACTGCCAGTGCACTGAACTGGCTTAAAAGAGCTCGCGAGAAAGAGTTTTTTCTTTTCCTGAATTATTTTGACCCGCATGGCCCATATCGCCCCCCTGAAGATTTCGCTTTAAAGTTTCTTCCCAAGGACAAGTACTTTGCCAAAAGGAAACCGACGCAGGCAGAAAACAGTGCGCTTTATGACGCTGAGATTTTATATATGGACCATTATATCGGCCAGCTCTTACAAAAACTCAAGGACGATAATTTGTATGATAACACGCTGATTATCGTTACGGCAGACCATGGTGAATTGTTTGGGGAGCATGGCAAATTCGGCCACGGTCATTATCTCTATCAGGAGGAGCTTCACGTTCCGTTATTCATAAAATATCCAGCCGGTGAAATGTCTCCAAAACGAACGGATTTACCGTTGCAATTAACTGACATTCTACCGATGATTTGTGAAAGGGTTGGAATAGCCATACCGGGAAGTATTCAAGGCACCTCGCCGCCTCAAATCAAGCATCCAATCATAGCAGAGACGTATCCTCTACCGCGTTTCACTGAGGATGGCAGCTGGCAATCGATTTTCGAAGGTGACTTCAAATTCATCTGGAACAGCAAGGGCCAACACATGCTGTTCAACCTCAAGGATGACCCCGAGGAAAATGTAAATATAATCGATAAGGGCACCAAACGAGCTGAGGGGATGATGACGCAGCTGAAGCAATACCTGGTTAAACTTCCAAAACCGGGGCCGGCTGTGCCGGCGGGAGAGCCAGACGACCAAACCAAGGATGCCCTTAAGAGTCTCGGATATGTTAATTAACCATAAACAATCCCGGATGATAAGAAATTGTTTTTTAGAAATTTTGGCATGCCTGGTTGATAACAGTCAGGACGGGAGAGCGTTAACCCAGAATTGCAGAAAGGGTTTCATCAGGTACTGTGGGTATGGATGATTCCAATGAAAAGGGGGTTTTTAATCAAAGGCTTAATTTAAATAATGATCAATACAGGGCAAATTGAGATGATTGCTAATATTTTGAAAAAGTTTTTTTTGTTTTCGATCTTTATTGTATTAGTATTGATTAACAATACTGAAAGTGCTTATGCATATATTGGGCCTGGCGCAGGCTTTGCCTTTGTCTCATCGTTTTTTATATTACTAATAACTTTCTTTCTGGCGTTACTCACCTTCCTCTTTTGGCCTATCCGGTTTCTTGTTAAGACTTTCAGGAGGAAAAGACCCTTACATACAAAATATGATGTCAAACGTGTTGTTATCGTAGGTTTAGATGGAATGGATCCCGAGTTAGCGTCTCAATATATGAAAGAAGGTAAACTACCAAATCTATCCAAATTGAGTAAATCCGGAACATTTCAGAAACTACAGACCACACTCCCCGCGATATCACCAGTGGCCTGGTCAACCTTTATGACAGGTGTTGATCCATCCAGACATAATATATTTGACTTCTTGAACCGAAACCTTAAAACCTATCTTCTAGAACTATCCTCAACAAAGATAGAGAAATCGTCCAGGTCTATTTCTATAGGAAATTATTCGATACCTATTGGTAAACCAATAGTCAAATTGCTCAGGAAGGGTAGGCCTTTCTGGAATATTCTGGATGAATATGGCATCTTCAGTTCCATAATAAGGGTGCCGATGACCTTTCCACCAGAGAAACTCAATGGTACCTTACTATCAGGTATGTGTGTACCTGATCTGAGAGGGACACAGGGGACATTTACTTTTTATACCTCCAATAATAGTGGCTCAAATGAGAAAAAAACAGGAGGAGTTCATATCCCGGTTAATATTGAAGATCACAAGATCAGAACTTATATTCCCGGTCCTGAAAAAAATTCATTAAAACAGGGCGAAGAGATGCGGATTCCCCTGGAGATTACGCTTAACGGAAACACAGAGGCAGAGGCAGAGGCAGAGGCAGAGGTAAAGGTTTCTAAAAATAAATTCAGGTTGAAACCGGGGTTGTACTCACCGTGGATTAAATTAACCTTCAAGGCCGGTCCTGGTATAAAAATACGGGGAATCTGCCTCTTTTTTATTAAACAGATTCACCCCTACTTTGAAATGTATATGAGTCCCATAAATATAGATCCTGAAAAACCTTCTCTTCCTATTTCTTACCCTTTATCTTATTCAATTTATCTATCTAAATTACAGGGAAGCTATGCAACGTTAGGGTTGGCCGAAGACACATGGGCATTGAATGAGAGGGCTATAAATGAAGATGTTTTTCTCCAACAGGTTTATAAGTACCACCATGAAAGAGAGGAGATGTTTTTCAATGCCCTTGATAAAACCAGAAAAGGGTTGTGCACTTGTGTTTTTGACACGACGGATAGAATTCAACACATGTTTATGCGTTTCATAACAAAGGATCATCCCGCCAATGCTATAGGAGTTGACCAGAAAAAGTACAGAGGTACTATAGAAGATCTTTATAAAAAAATGGACCATTTGGTAGGCAGGACTATGGAGAGGATAGATGAAAATGATGTCCTGTTTGTCATGTCAGACCATGGGTTTAAGCCTTTTAAGCGGGGTATTAATCTAAATACGTGGCTATATAAGAATGGCTATCTGGCCCTGAAGGATCAGAAAGAAACAGGAAATGAATGGTTTCAAGGTGTAGAATGGGGAAAAACCCGGGCTTATACATTTGGAATGAGCGGTATATATATAAACGAGAAAGGGAGAGAATCAAAAGGAATCGTATCCGGAGAGGAAAAGGAAGAGTTGAAAAGGGAGTTGATAGAAAAATTGAATGGATTAATGGATGATGAAAAGGGCGTTGTCGCCATAAGGAAATGCTACAGCATTACAGACTACTATGACGGACCTTATAAGGAGAATGGACCGGATATTATCATTGGGTGTAATGAAGGTTACAGGGCTTCATGGGGCGCGGCAGTTGGCAGAGTAGATGAAAAAATATTTGAAGATAACAAAAAAAGCTGGAGTGGCGACCACTGTATGGATCCACCGTTGGTACCGGGAGTATTTTTCTGTAATAAGAAAATTTCTCGGGACAATCCACACATTGCAGACATGGGACCTTCGGTTCTTGAGTTATTTGGAATAGAAATTCCGTCTTATATGACCGGAAAACCTTTATTTAGTGCAAAGGCTAAAGAAGAGGGGAATTAGACTGATGAAAAACTTCTATTTTTGCATAGAAAAAAACATGATATGGAAAAAGGTTTTTATTATTCTATGCCTCTTTATCCTCAACGTTTTCTGTACAGGTAATACAAGCCCAGCAGAATCTACGAAAAAAATTCTGCTATTAGGTTTTGACGGTATGGATCCTGTTTTGCTTGATAAATATATGAAAGAGGATATGCTTCCAAACTTTAAACTCCTCAAGGAAAAAGGAGATTTTAAACCACTGGCTACCTCTATGCCACCTCAAAGCCCTGTGGCCTGGTCAAACTTTATCACCGGTATGAATCCCGGAGGGCATGGAATCTTTGATTTCATTGCCAGAGATCCCCAAACATATATACCTTATCTCTCTACTTCAAAGACAACAGAAGCGAAAAAAACTATGAAAATAGGCGATTGGCTAATTCCTTTTTCAAATGCAGAGACTTTACTTTTAAGGAAAGGAAAGGCGTTCTGGGAAATTTTGCAGGATAATGGTATTCCGTCTACCGTTCTAAAGGTCCCGGCAAATTTCCCACCCGTCAGTACTGAGGCTAATACTCTTTCCGGTATGGGAACACCTGATATACTTGGGACCTATGGAACATTTTCCTTTTATACTACCAAAGATTTAGAGGATGAAGAGAGGGAGATAGAGAGCGGCAGGCTGTTCAATGTAAAAATGTTGAACAATACCATAAAAACAGAACTTATAGGGCCTCCAAATCCATTTAAAGTGAGCAGGGAAAGAGTAAGCACAGAGTTAATCATCAAAGTCGATCATAGTAACCCTGTAGCTTTGATACGAGTTGAAGATGAAGAGATACTTTTGAATGAGGGAGAGTGGAGTAAATGGATAAGGGTGTCTTTTAAACTTGCACCTTTTCAGAAATTGACGGGGATATGCAGGTTTTACTTAATGAAAGCACACCCATATTTTGAACTTTATGTGTCACCTATAAACATTGACCCAACTAACCCCAACGTTCCCATAAGTACTCCAGGGAACTATTCCGCCGACATCGCAGATGAGATAGGATATTACTATACTCAGGGTATGCCGGAGGATACTAAGGCACTGGATCAGGATTTCATCAGTAACGAGGCTTACATTGAGCAATCTGACTTTATAATTAGTGAGAGACAAAAGATGCTCAATCTTGAGATGGCAAGATTCTCATCAGGGCTCCTGTTCGTATATTTTTCAACTACAGATCTTATCTCTCATATGTTTTGGCGATATATGGACAAAGAACACCCTGGCTATAAACCCGAAGAGGCAGAAAAATACTCTGGTGTAATTAAAAGAACCTACAAGAAAATGGATACTATTTTGGGAGAGGTGATGAAAAAGATAGATAATGATACTACACTTATTATCCTTTCTGATCACGGTTTTGGTCCATTTCGCAGGTATTTTCATATAAACCGATGGTTGAAAGATAATGGGTATCTCAACTTCATAGATGATAGTCTGAGTGAAAGTAATGAATTTTTTGAGAATGTTGATTTTGGAATAACAAAAGCGTACTCCCTCGGCTTTAATGGCATTTATCTTAACTTATTCGGAAGAGAAGGCATGGGCATTGTGTACGATGGAGCAGAAAAAGAAAAACTCATAAAAGATCTTATAGGTAAACTTGAGGATTTTAGAGACCCTGAAAGTGGAAAACGGTTTATTAAAAAGGTTTACAGAAGAGAGGAAATATATTCCGGCAAATATGTTAAAGATGCTCCTGACCTTCTTGTTGGATATAATCGGGGATACCGTACTTCATGGGAGTCCGCACTGGGCAAGGTACCTGAAGGGCTTTTAGGTGACAATATGAAGAAGTGGAGCGGCACTCACCTGTGGGATTATGAAGTTGTCCCTGGCATCATACTTTCAAACAAAAAAATCAAAATGGTAAGCCCTGCACTATATGATATAGCGCCAACAATATTGGCAGAATTTGGTATAGAAAAGAGTTCAGATATGGTTGGAGATCCAATTTTTTAAATAAACTACAAAAGTCAAACAATTATAAAGGAGCAGTAGAAATGTCAGTTTCCAAAATTAAGATTGATAAAGAGTTGCTGAAAAAAGCCGGGAAGCATGCTGCAAAAGCCGGATATACATCTGTAGAAGAATTTATAAGTCACATTATTGAAAAAGAAATATCGAAATCGGAAGAGTCTGAATCAGAAGAGGAAGTCAAGAAAAGACTACAGGGATTAGGATATATATCATAACGTAGCCAATTTATCCTTAATTGAAGATTTTTTTCTATACAGTAGTAGCCGCAGGCTTAAGCCTGCGTTCTCTCTCATCCGCTGGGTGCATGTAAATTTCACGTAAGTCACACAACCTAAAGGATGCGGCTACTCAAATCGTTCAATTTAGGAGTTATTAACATTGAATTTTTTATACATATATTTATGAATTTTATTAATATAATATTCAATTCATTCTTTGACCTATTTTTCTATCCTTTCAGGTCAGTTGATTCAATTTACGGTCTGTGTGCCATCTCTCTCTTGACTTCAATCATTGCCCTGCCTATCTTCAAATACACATCCAATCAAGAGGGAATTAAAAGAGTCAAGGCGAGGATCATGGGTCACATTTTAGAGTTAAGGCTCTTTAAAGACGATATGAGAATAATCCTCTCTGCACAGAAAAATATATTGAAATTTAATATGATTTATTTGCGATACACGTTGAAGCCATTAATATTTATGATGGTCCCAATGGCAGTCATCATTCTTCATACTGCGGTTAGATATGAATACAGACCGCTTCATCCGGGAGAATCAGCAATCGTAAAGGTAAAACGCCATAATCCAGATGAATTACCGATGCAAGACAGTGAAATAGTCCTAACTGTGTCAGAAGGATTAAGTATTGATACACCCCCGCTTCGGATTGATGGAGGTAGAGAAACATATTGGAGAGTAAGAGCAGAGAGAGAAGGGGTCTTAAAATTGGGATTTAAAGCACGCGATATGGAAGTCGAAAAAAAGGTGCTCGTATCAGGAAAGGTTACAAGGCTTTCTTCCGAAACACTAAAAAGTGGAATTGTAAATTCATTTTTCAATCCGGGAGAACCGTCCTTGCCTGAAGGTACAGCCCTGGAATCCGTTCTGGTCACATATCCACATGCAAATATCAATTTTTTTGGATGGAATATCCATTGGCTCATACTTTTCTTTATTTTTACTCTCGGGTTTGGTTTTATACTAATGAGGCCTTTTAATGTCAGGCTTTAACGAATATTAACAATATTCTCTTATCTTGTTATCACGAACCAGGAAAACGATTAGCGAAAAGAAAAATCATTACGTAAGTTTTTGGATGCTACAATAGATTAAAAAGAAAGTAATACGAATGGATAATGTTATAACGATTGTCTCCGGTTTGCCAAGGTCCGGAACTTCTATGATGATGCAGATATTAGAATCTGGCGGTATGAAGATAGTTACTGATAACATACGGAAGGCTAACGAAGATAACCCGTATGGCTACTATGAATACGAAAAGGTGAAGGAAATAAAGGAAGATACTGGTTGGTTGAAGGAAACCAGAGGGAAAGCGTTTAAAATGGTTTCTCAGTTATTATATGATTTGCCTTCTGATGAAAATTTCAAAGTAATATTTATGAAGAGAAAAATGAATGAAATACTGGCCTCTCAAAGTAAAATGCTGGAAAGAATGGGGAGCCGCAAAGACGGTACTAGTGATGTAAAAATGGGTGAATTCTTTAACAAACATCTTTTGAAAGTAATAGATTGGATGGAAAGTAGAAAATATATAGACGTGTTGTATATAGACTACAACGATTTATTGATAAATCCGGACGAACATATAAAAACGTTAAATCGATTTCTAAATTACAAATTAACTGAGGAAAAAGCAGTTAAAGTAATAGACAAATCGTTATATAGAAATAGATAATACATTTTTGTCGATGATATTTCAGGAATATCTTACTCCTAATGAAGTGTTTAGCAATATAAAAACTGATAGAATTGTTTACACTTATTAGCTGAAGTCATGATATATATTACATAGAAAGCCACTATTTCTTACTCTAATTAAATAACGCGAAGAATATTTTGATGGGGATTTTATGATTTTAAAGAGACTTCAGGAGGGGGTTGTTATTGGTGATGGAGGAACACTTTTCGAGCTGGAGAGACGAGGGTATGTAAGTGCCGGCCCTTTTACTCCCGAAGTCATTATTCAAAATCCCGAGGTGGTCAAACAGCTACACCTGGATTATGTCAGGGCGGGATCGGATGTAATCCAGGCCTTTACTTACTATGCCCACGAAGCAAAATTGAAGGTAATCGGTTTGGCGGGATCTTTAAAGGAAATCAATGCTACCGCTACAAAAATAGCCCGGAATGTTGCAAATGAGTATGATTGTCTTGTTGCGGGAAACCTCTCCAATACCTGGGTATATAATCCAAACGATTCTTCAAGCCATAAGGAGACTCGGCGGCAATTTGACCAACAGATAGAATACCAATTACCTGAAGGCACCGACTTCTTCATTGCCGAGACGATTGAATATTTAGGAGAAGCAAAATTGGCTCTTGAGGCAATAAAGGCGGCAGGACAACCGGCTATGATATGTATGGGATTTAAGTTTGAAGACAAAACATTGGATGGGGTGGTACTAGAGGATGCTTTTAAAGAACTGACTGATTTAGGTGCTGATATTGTAGGTATAAACTGTTTTCGTGATCCTGCTCTTATGCTGCCACTTGCCAAGCGATTAAGAAATGCAGTCTCTGGCTATATTGCTACTCAACCAGTCGCTTTTCGATGTTCCCGTGAAAAGCCATTTTTTCAGATACAGGAATTTAACGGAAAGATTGCTTTTCCTCTTGAGCTGGACCCATTTGTTCTCACCAGGGTTGAAATGGCTCAATACGCGATATTGGCAAAGGAAATTGGTGTCAATTTCATTGGATCCTGTTGTGGAACGAGTCCTCACCATATACGAGCAATGGCGGAAGCTCTTGGAAGAAGGGTGCCCAACAGTAAATATTCTCCAAATCTAGAAGTACATCCAATACTGGGAACAGACAAATTCATTAAGGAACATAATCAACGGATATTATCGGAACAACGGGGCAGAAAAACTACCAATTGAAAAAGAAAGTCATCCATAACACAATCTCATTGTCGCAATTCACTTTCGAATGACAATTATTTTCATGCGGTTTCACATGAGCATTATTTACTCCATATCGCTGATGTGTATCTGCTTCTGCTGATTAATACTGCTGCAATTATAAAGGTTTTTGATCGTGTTCAAGCTTATCTAACTCTTTGAGAAGCTCTTCTTGCCGTTCAGACAGTTCCTTTGGTATGTCTATTATTATCCTTATTAACTGGTTACCCGTTCTCCCATCTTTCGCCTTGATTCCCTGTCCTGTCATTCTTAGCGTTTGGTTTGATTGTGTACATTTAGGGATCTTTAACGTTGCTTTTCCGTTTAAGGTTGGGATCTCTATTTCTCCACCTAATGCCGCTTTGGTGAATGATATATGCGCATCGTAAAGAACATTCAAACTATTTCTCTCAAAATAGGGATGTGTAGCAATTTTAATATATATATACAAATCTCCCGCTCTTCCGCCCCTGATACCGGCTTCTCCCTGACCAGAGAGCCTTAGTTTAGAACCATTCTCAATTCCAGGAGGTATTTTAACAGACAAAGATCCTGTTTTGGTCGCTCGCCCTTCGCCATTACAGGTATTGCATGGGACATCAATCTTTCTGCCGGAGCCACTGCAATTAGGGCAAGAATAAAAACCACCAACAGGGCTTTGCTGTCTGCTTATGCGTCCAGTGCCATTACATTGAGAGCATGCCGTTGGTGCTCCATTTTTGGCACCCGTTCCTTTGCAGGCGTCACAGGTATCACCCTTTGTAAACCGAAGCTGTTTCTCACTTCCTAATGCAGCATCAGTAAAAGATATTGTTATGTCATGTCTGAGGTCTGAGCCCTTCTGGGCCCTGATCCTTTCCCGGTAAGACCGTTTACCAAACATATCGCCAAATATATCTCCGAAATTACTGAATATGTCAGCGCTGTTTTCAAAACCATGAAAACCCATATCATTAAGTCCGGCACTTCCCCGCAAGTCGTACATTTCCCTTTTTTTTGGGTCACTAAGCACTTCATAGGCAGTTGCCGCTTCTTTGAATCTTTGTTCTGCGTTTTTGTCTCCCTGATTTTTATCCGGATGATATTTGAGGGCAAGCTTTCTGTATGCTTTTTTCAGCGCATCATTAGTTGCGTTTCTGCTTACTCCTAATACCTCATAGTAGTCACGTTCTTTAACCTTACCATTCGCCATATTTATACCTTTTTAATTATTTGTATATTAATAATTTCCTTGGAAAGTCTATTTCTATTTTTTCACTAAAGCACTTGGTTCCTACTGTGATCTTGTTAGTCCCTGCCACTTTGAATCTATCCTGTGTTATCTGACAACACAGGATAGATTCAAAGTGGCATGTATTGTATTATTTCATTAGCTGCGGAACTGTTTTGAGATGTTGCTGAACTTCAAACTCAGATAGAAAAACGTATGCAACTTTCTTCTATTAATTAAAAGAGGTTAATTGCCCAGGATTTATTTAATTTCTTAGAATTTCAATATACATGCGGAATTGATATATTCCATTTTCTAAATTAAATAATTATTTGATATAATGCTCATATATATTCGATTTTTTCTGGAATTAGGACTAGCATTGCTAAGTTACTCTTCCATTTTAGGTTTGCTTAATTATGAGTAAAACCGCTTGAATTGGATTTTAGCATGCATTCTAATGAAAATCAAAGGCAATAATCTCACGAAAGTTTTAACCATTAACTTGAAATTATTATAAACATAAATACCTTTTGATTTTCAATCCGATTCAACTATATCTAAAATAACAATGTTGTAATAACAGAGCAAACTACGGTAGAATGGACTTTGCCTGAATTTCAATTACAAAATTGATGGAGATTTAACATGATATTTGATAACTTGATTTTGATCAACCACTGGTTCCATCTTTCTGCAGCAGCTCTTCTGGTAGGCGGGATGATCTTTCTCGTGGCAATATTAAAGCCGGTTTTGGGGAGAAGCTCATCCGTTTCCGGGATAGGAAGATTTTCCAATGATATTCATGACCGATTTCGTATTTATGTCGGGATACTAATAGGTGTACTTATTGTTACCGGAATTTTTAATTCTATTGGCAGTATCATGTCTGTTTCTGATACAAGCTTAAGCTCAGGATATAAGATTGTTATACGGATTAAGATTCTACTTGCTGTGTGCCTCTTTATTATTTACGGTGTTAATGCTTTTCTGCTAAATGAAGATAAGACTGATGAAGATTGTTCGTGTTTAGTCAAGCCACCTGTACATAAGAAAATATTACAGGTATCTGCCTTGGTATTGGTCTTTGTAATACTGTTTTTAGCTGTATCATTGAGATTTTATTAGTAAACTAGACTGCATTCTATATTGCACTTAAATGGTTTTCAGGCATTTAAAAAACGCTTGACTTTCATTTTCAGCAAAGTAGAATTAATTATTAAACAAATATCATTTACTGCCGATAAGAAGTGTGTTGGATCCCTTAATATGTATGAGCTCGTTGTCGAAAAAACATTTGCCGGTGCTCACAATTTACGTGGCTATGATGGAGATTGTGAGAAATTACACGGACATAACTGGAAGGTAGAAGTTACGCTTAAGACAGAAAAACTTAACGAGTTGGGGATGGTTATGGATTTCAAGGTTGTTAAAAAGAAACTTGGCGAAATACTTTCTCGTTTTGATCATTCCTATTTAAATGAGTTGGATGAGTTTAAACAGGAGAATCCCACAACAGAAAATGTTTCAAAGATAATATATAACAACTTAAGCGAGCAGTTGCCTCCTGAAGTATTTGTTGCCAAAGTTAAGACATGGGAATCTGAAAAATGCGCTGCCGCATATTATGTATAATCCGTTCTTTTACAAACCATAAGTGAATATTAATTTAGACACTCCTATCCTTCAAGTAGCTTTAGATTTTATAAACTTAAGACGCGCTATCAATGTGGCCAGGGAGGCGGTTGACGCTGGTGTTGACTGGGTTGAGGCGGGTACTCCTCTCATTAAAAGCGAAGGGCTGGATTCTATAAGGGCACTTCGGAAAGAATTTCCTACGACGACGATAGTCGCTGATATGAAAACGATGGATGCCGGTCGTGTGGAAATGGAAACGGCTGCGAAGGCCGGGGCAGACATTGCTGTTGTAATGGGAAGTGCCACAGACGCGACAATAAAAGAGTGTATAAGCGCAGGCAAAAATTACGGAATAAAAGTGGAGGTTGACCTCCTCGGGGTTGCTGATTGTGTCTCTCGTTCAATAGAAGTTGAGAAGTGGGGTGCTGACTTTATAGGCATTCATACCGCAATCGACGAGCAGATGCAAGGAAGTCGTCCTTTTGAAAGACTTAAAGAAATTTGCTCAAAGGTTAGTATTCCCATTGCTGTCGCTGGAGGGATTAATTCTGAAACAGTTGTTGATGCGGTAAATGCAGGCGCAAAAATTATAATAGTAGGCGGTGCAATTTGTAAGGCAACAGATATAAAGACCGCTACTGAAAATTTAAAGAAAGCTATTTCAAGTCGAGAGAAAATCGCAGAGGAGTTCTTTAAAAGAACTTCAAGCGACGATATCCGTGAAATATTAGAAAAAGTTTCAACTGCAAATATATCAGATGGTAGTCACCGTCTTAAAGGGTTAACCGGGATAAACTGCGTAAGCTTGGAATCGAAGATGATCGGGAGGGCAGTGACGGTTCGAACGTATCCTGGTGACTGGGCAAAACCAGTTGAAGCGATAGATGTGGCGGAGCCAGGAGACGTGATCGTTATTGATTCCGGAGGTGTAGGGCCTGCCGTATGGGGAGAGCTTGCGACACAGAGTGCGATACAGAAGGGGATTTCTGGGGTAGTCGTAAACGGAGCAATTCGTGATAGCGGAGAAATCAGGAAATTGCAATTTCCTGCATTTGCAAAGCTAGTCATGCCAAACGCAGGAGAGCCTAAAGGTTTTGGTGAGATCGGAATTCCTATAAATATTTCAGGTATTACGATAGATAATGGAGATTGGGTCATGGGTGACAGTGATGGCCTGATGGTTATGCCAAAGCGTGAAGCGAAAGAAATGGCTAACTACGCGATGGATTGGCTGGAAAGAGAAAACAGAATACGAGAAGAAATTTCTCATGGAAAAACTTCTCTTGGAGAGGTTACAGAATTACTGAAATGGACAAAAAAATAAAAATAATTAGCAGAGGGAGTTACATATAATGAAATGCGAGTCATGCAATAAAAAACTGGCGACAGTCCATCTCACTGAAATTATAGAAAATGAAAAAAAAGAGAGGCATTTTTGCGAGGATTGTGCCCAAAATGTTACAAATCACTTCCCAAAAGCACCATCCCCGTCTGATATTTTAACGAGCCTGATCAACCAGGTATCTCCTGAAATAAGGGAAATGTCAAAAGCGACTTGTCCTGTATGTGGTCTTTCTTATCTGGAATTCAGATCTCAAGGTCGTCTTGGCTGTCCCATGGACTATATTGTATTTAAAAAGGGACTGTTACCTCTTATTGAAAGGATGCATGGTAGTTCTCAACATGTGGGTAAAGTACCGGCAAACGCGGGCGCAGAAATTGTTAAGAAAAATGAGTTGATCCAGTTGCGTAAGGAGTTAAACGAAGCGGTAGAAAGGGAAAATTACGAAAAGGCGGCGGAATTAAGAGATAAAATTTACGAACTTTCAGGGAATGTTGAAGATGGAGATTAAAGATCTTTCGGACAATACTGGTGAATGGCTAAGGGGTACTGGCAAGGAATCTGACATCGTAATTAGTAGCAGAATCCGTTTGGCAAGAAATATTACAGGATATCCTTTTCTGTCCCGTGCAAATCTAAAACAGAGGAAAGAGGTAGAATCTTTACTTAGAAAGACTATAATTGAACATAACATAGCACGGGATGTCTCTTATGTAAATTTAAACCAGGCAACTGCAGTCGATAAATTGTTTTTGGTAGAAAGGCACCTGATTAGTAAGGAGCATGCCGAAGGGGAGGGAGAAAGAGGTGTTGCATTTGGGAAATCAGAAACTGTCAGCCTGATGATTAACGAAGAAGATCATCTAAGAATTCAGGTGATCCGTTCAGGTTTCGAGCTAAAAAATACTTGGAATACTATTGATGAAATTGACAATATTCTTGGAGAAAATTTAAACTTTGCATTTTCTTCAAGATTTGGATTCCTGACTGCCTGCCCGACAAATGTCGGTACAGGTATGCGGGTTTCTGTAATGTTGCATCTCCCCGCGCTCGGTATGACAAAACATATTGAAAAGGTTTTCAATGCAGTAGGCAAGCTTGGTTTAGTGGTCAGAGGTTTGTATGGAGAGGGTACTAAAGTTTCTGGCGATCTATACCAAATTTCAAACCAATTTGCATTAGGAAAATCAGAGAAGGAAATTTTATCCATAATTGAAAGTGTAATACCGCGTATTACAAGTTATGAAAGAATGGCCAGAAAGGCTTTGGTTATGGAAAGTAAAGATCAATTAGAAGATAGAATTTGGCGGTCATACGGTATGCTTAAGGCTGCTCGAATGATTACGTCTGAAGAAATTTTACAATTACTCTCACAGGTTCGTATGGGTGTCAATTTAGGTTTGATTGAAGATATTGAAATACAAACCCTTAACGAACTCTTTGTCCTGACACTTCCGGCACATTTACAAAAGCTGCAAGGCTGTGAGCTGGATTCTGCGCAAAGAAATGTTATCAGGGCCTCTTACGTAAGGAAGAGGCTTGAAGGTTTATAGGAAAAAGGTGGCCAAAAATGTTTGACAAATTTACTGATAGGGCAAGAAAGGTAATGGCGCTTGCTAGAGAGGAAGCAAAAAGATTTAACCATGAATATATAGGTACAGAACATATATTACTTGGTTTGGTAAAAGAAGGTAGTGGTGTGGCAGCAAATGTTTTGCAAAATCTGGACATTGATTTAAAAAAGATACGTATGGAGGTAGAAAAGATAGTTCAAGCTGGCCCAGACCTTGTCTCCGTTGGACAATTACCTTTCACTCCGAGGGTGAAGAAGGTGTTAGAATATGCTATGGAAGAAGCAAAGGCCATGGGGCATAACTATATAGGTACAGAACATCAACTACTTGGACTCCTCAGAGAACGCGAAGGCGTAGCGGCACAGGTTTTACTGAATTTAGGTATAAAGCTGGAAGGTGTCAGAGAAGAGGTGATCGAACTTCTTGGGGCTGAAACGACACAGGGTGTTAAAGAAAAAGAGGAGAAAAAAGGTAAATCAAAAACACCTGCACTTGATTCCTTTGGTCGTGATCTAACACAGCAAGCAAAGGAACAGACATTGGATCCCGTTATTGGCAGGCAGTTGATTATCGAACGTCTGATTCAAGTATTGAGTCGTCGAACAAAAAATAACCCGGTTTTAATTGGGGAGGCTGGAGTAGGAAAAACTGCTGTAGTTGAAGGCTTGGCTCAAGCGGTGATAAGCGGTGCGGTTCCAGAACTGTTGCGCGAGAAAAGAATTGTCGCCTTAGATTTGGCAATGATGGTAGCAGGCACAAAATACCGCGGTCAATTTGAGGAAAGGATTAAAGCCGTAATGGGTGAAGTTCGTAGAGCAAAAAACATAATCCTCTTTATAGATGAGCTTCATACGTTAGTAGGTGCAGGAGGTGCAGAAGGTGCAATTGATGCATCTAATGTTCTGAAACCAGCTCTTTCCAGAGGAGAGATACAATGTATTGGTGCAACCACTCTCGATGAATATAGAAAATATATTGAGAAAGACGGTGCACTTGAAAGAAGATTTCAGACAATAGTTGTCGACCCACCTTCAAAAGAAGAAACTGTCGAAATTTTAAAAGGTTTAAGGGAAAGATATGAAGCACATCATAAGGTTACAATAACTGATGAGGCAATAAAAATAGCAACAGAATATGCGACAAGATATATTACAGGAAGATTCTTGCCTGATAAAGCAATAGATGTTATAGATGAAGCAGGTGCTCGTGTAAGATTAAAGGCAACTACACATCCTCCTGATCTACGGCATATAGAAAAAGAAATAATAGATCTCGAGAAAGAGAAGGATGAATCCGTAGCATTACAAGATTTTGAGAGAGCGGCAAAGCTTCGAGATAAAGCAGACAAATTGAAAAAGAAAAAAGGTGACGTAGAAAAAGAATGGAGAGAAAATTCTACGGAAGTAGACGGTACGGTAGACAAAGCTGTTATTACCGAAGTCGTTTCAACTATGACAGGCATTCCTCTAAAACGAATGGAAGCTGAAGAAGCGAAGAAATTGCTTAATCTCGAGTCTGAACTTCAAGAAACGGTAATCGGTCAGGAGTATGCTATTAATGCCGTCGCAAAAGCGGTTAGAAGGTCAAGGGCGGGCTTACAGAATCCAAATAGGCCAAGTGCCAGCTTTATCTTTACCGGCCCATCAGGAGTTGGTAAAACTCTACTCTCAAAAGCATTAGCCAAATCTTTGTTTGGGGAAGAAGATTCGCTGATTCAAATAGATATGTCCGAATACATGGAGAAACATAATGTATCACGATTAATAGGTGCACCTCCTGGTTATGTCGGGTTTGAAGAAGGAGGGCAATTAACTGAAAAGATTCGAAGGCGTCCATATGCAGTGTTGCTCCTGGATGAAATAGAAAAAGCCCATTCAGATGTGTTTAACATGTTGTTACAGGTTATGGAGGAAGGCAAATTAACGGATAGTTATGGCCGTCATATTGACTTTAGAAATGTAATCATAATCATGACGTCAAACATTGGTAGTGACATAATTAAAAATGCATCATCACTTGGATTCAAAAAATCTTCCGGTGAACAATCTTATGAATCTATTCGAGAGCAACTATTAGAAGCGGTCGAAAAGCATTTCCGTCCAGAGTTTATCAACAGAATTAATGATATCGCCGTATTTAGAGATCTTACAAAAGATGATTTGAGAAAGATAGTTAACATTGAATTGGAAAGCATACGTTCAAGGCTTGGTAACTATAACATAGCTCTAACAATAACTCAGGAAGCATCTGATTTCCTTATTGACCAAAGCTATAAACCAAATTATGGCGCAAGGCCACTACATCGATCCATAGAAAATTTAATAGAAGACCCACTCTCTGAAAATATCTTAAGAGGCAGGTTTAAGGATGGAGATACTATAGAGGTGAAATTACGAGAAGGAAAATTGCTTTTTGAGGAAGTAACGGTCAAGAAAGAGCTAGCTACAATCGGTTCAGAGAGTAAATAATTAATAGTAATTTTACAAATCGAGTATATAAAAAAGGGGGCTGCCAAGCCCCTTTTTTTTTGTTTTCAGGAATATGACGACCTAAACATAGCTATGTTAAACATTAAGAGACAATAACGTTATACTATGGCAAAATTTAGCACGGTTTTTGTCTGCCAGCTATGCGGATGGAAAACGAACAAATGGGTAGGTCGGTGCTCTGGTTGTGATGAGTGGGATTCAATGACGGAAGAAAAATGCGAACCTAGGCTTACGCACATCCTTCCGGAATATGATATAGAGAGCCCTGTCTGTTTATCAGACATAAAGCTGGTTAGTAAACTTAGGACTCATACTTACGTCGAAGAGTTTGATAGAATTCTCGGTGGTGGCATTGTGGCGGGCTCAGCAGTTTTGATTGGTGGCACACCAGGAATAGGAAAATCAACACTCTTGTTGCAGGTATGCCAAAAATTCAGTGAACAGGACTACTTATCTCTGTATGTAACAGGGGAAGAATCAACCGCACAGATAAAATTACGTGCAGACAGGCTCGGTGTTACATCGAATAATATTTTTTTGGTTGCAGAAAATAACATAAATGTTATTCTTGAACACATCAAAAAAGTCAATCCTAAGCTCATCATAATTGACTCAGTACAAGCTATGTTCAAGCCAGAACTTGAATCATCACCGGGAACGGTTTCACAAGTCAGGCAATGTGCTAATGAGCTAATTCAACTATCAAAAAAAACGGAATCTTCTATTTTCTTAGTTGGGCATGTTACCAAAGAGGGAACAATTGCCGGACCCAAGGTATTGGAGCATTTAGTTGATACGGTACTGTATTTTGAAGGGGAAAAATTCATGTCGTTTAGAATACTTAGAGCGGTGAAGAATCGCTTTGGGCCAACAAACGAAATAGGAATTTTCGAGATGTGCAAAAATGGGCTTCGAGAGGTCCAAGACCCTTCCGCGATTTTTCTTTCTAGAACACATAACTTAAGCTCAGGTTCTGTAATCATTTCATGTATTGAAGGTACAAGGGCCATGCTTGTGGAAGTACAGGCGCTTGTAACCAGTTCAAGCTTTGGAATGCCTGGGCGTAAAGTGAGTGGTGTTGACCACAACCGTGTTACGATGATACTGGCAGTGCTGGAGAAAAGAGCAGGTCTTCTTTTAGGAGGACATGATGTATTTGTAAATGTTGTTGGTGGTGTAAAAGTAGATGAGCCGGCGGCAGATCTTGCAATTGCAATTGCAATTGCATCCAGTTTCAAGGATATTGCAATACCAAGTAATACTATCATAATAGGCGAGTTAGGCTTAGGTGGTGAAGTGAGAGGAGTAAGTCAATTTGATAGCAGAATAAAAGAGGCCGCCAGGCTTGGGTTTGAAAATGTAATTATTCCAAAAGACAATACCAAAGAATCTTCTAGAATACTATCTCTTACAATGACCGAGGTATCCTCTCTGGCAGAAGCAATAGATAAAATCTGTTAAGAAGGGATGGGATTTATGAAACAATATTTTTTACTTAAATTTATACCGTTACTATTGTTATTTTCTCTAGTATTTGGCTGCAACACATATAATAAAAAGGTTTATAAGAAAAGTAACATAGTTGGTGCAACAGTTGATGATCATAATGCTTCTGTCGAAATACGTGAAGAGCAGGATGAAAAAGGAAACGTAATAAAGAAAAACTACAACCACCCATATTACTTTACAGGAGGTGGACTCGCGAATATTCTTTCATCCATTTATTATACTCAGAAATCATTGATGTTGGGTAGCAAAGGTAAAAAACAGTTATACAAGAAAGAAGAACTACAGAATATTATACCTCCGATTATTAGTGCATTTTCCATGGCCAATGATTCTCAAGATATTTTAGTTTTTTCTACTTCCGATAAGGTCCTTTTGGCTGATGCTCAAAGTTATTTTAGTATGTTTGTATCAAATAATGAACTTAACATTGTTTTTAGCGATATTCTAAATAAAAAAAGTATTTCTGATGGAAGGTCATTTCGGAAAAGCAATAAGAGTAAATTTAAAGACCCGTTTGATGTGAAGAGAAGCGGTCGCTGGAGTCTTATCCCCATGGAAGGACAACGGTTTGCACCGGGACATCAAAACTGGCTTATTTTTGACTTGACTAGTAATTTGTTTGGTGTGGCAGGAAGTGGTAACACGAGTAGCAATGTTAATGATAATCCACTTCAGACAGGTGGTCGGGCGAGAGCTATTGAAAGAAAAGTAAGGACTAGCAATAACTTCATTGAAGAAAAACAAAAATATCAAGACGTACGAGACAAGCTAAAAGAATTAAAAATTCTCAGTGAAGAAGGCTTAATTTCAGAAAAAGATTATGAATTGAAAAAGAAGGAACTTTTGAATGAATTTTAAATGCATTTTCTTATTTGTTTTTTTGTTCGGAGCAATAGGTTGCACAAATTTTGATTCTCTTGTCAGGAGTAATCAAGTTCAAAACCAGGGACGCACTATATATAATCAAGGTAAGACGTATATAAGGCTAGAAAAAGTACAGAGTACAAAGGGTGCTTCAGAGGCATTTCTTGATCATCCAAAATTCTTAGACAAAGACTTGTTGTCAAGCGCACTTGCATCTATTCATTATAAAGATAAAGGCATTACCGGTTTTGGTAAAGAACAGAATATTTTTCAGGAAAGTGAATTATTAAATTTAGCACCTCATATAGCTGATGCCCTTACAAAGGCATCCCCATCGCAATATATATTAGTTAATTCTAACTACAATATGGGAAAAAGCCTTTTTAAATCAGAAGTATACACTGTATTCGGATTATTCATTGCTAATAATAGATTAAATGTTGTGTTCTCAAGAATACAATATGAGGATCTTGTAGACAAAGGTAAGGATAATATATTTGGAGAAGTAGTAGATGAAGTATTTGTTGATCCGTTTACTATAACTAAAAACCCGTTTTGGATAATAAGCCCAAGCGACGGTCAAACATTTAGAAGTGGGCATGAAAATTGGTTAATAATAGATTTAACGGAAGAAACGTTTGTAAAAAAAGAAGACTACGGAAAGAAAGTAACACTCACCGATAAGCCAGAAGCTGCTAACTCCACCGGTACCGGTGGAAGCAACTCTAATGGTACCACTCAAGTGATACTACCAAGAATGAGTATTAAAGATCAGCTTCTGGAATTGAAGGAATTAGAAGCTACCGGGCTTATTACCAAAAAAGATTATGAACTCAGAAAGGCATTGATATTAGGTCAAAAACAGGAAAAAAGCATAAAAGATAAATTCAATGAGCTTCGCAAGCTAAAAGAAGATGGTTTTATCAGCGATATCGATTACGATCATAAGAAAAGTGATCTACTGGAAGAACATGATGATGATGCAGAGAAAAGGAACATTAAAGAGATCCTGTCCGAGTATCTGGAATTGAGAGATGAAGGGTTCATAACCGAAGAAGATTATGATTACAAAAAGAAGAAATTACTTAAGGAATTTTAACCTTTTACTAATAGTGATTCTGCCAACTTTAAGTCCTCACGTGTTGTAATTTTAATGTTATCATAGCTCCCGGGAACTATCCCTACTGTATGTCCGGCCTTTTCAACAACCTCTGCATCATCAGTAAACTCTTCATTTGTATCCTTAATCTTATTATAGGCATTAATTATTAAATCTCTTTTAAAACCTTGAGGTGTTTGTGCCATCCATAGATCATGCCGAGGAACTGTTTCTATTATTTCATGACTTGGGTTAACTCTCTTTACCGTCAATTTCATAGGGCTCGCAAGAATAGCAGCGCCTTTTTCCTCCGTGCTTTTAATCACTTCCTCAATTTCGTCTTGTTTTACCAGAGGTCTCACTGCATCATGTACCAGGATTATTTCAGTATCAGGGTCTAGCTGAGAAAGGCCGTTACTGATACTATCCTGCCTTTGTTCACCCCCCGTTACAATTTTAGTTACTTTGTAATCCTTAAGCTCATCTGACCATTTTTCAATAACAGTTGATCGGTCCTTCTCATTTACGACAAAAATAATCTCTTTTACTCTTTCCAGTTTACAGAACTTTTCCAGCGTATAAAAAAAAACAGGTTTTTCACCTATCATGAGAAATGGTTTTCTTACACCGGCTCCCATACGAAGGCTAAGACCTGCAGCGGGCATTATTACTGAAACATCTGCTTTCATTATACTCTTTCATAAGGATAGAAAAGTTTTAAATACTCGTCTTGGGCAAATCTATCAGTCATCCCGGCTATATAGTCACAAACGCCCTGATAAAGTCCCGCCTCTTCTATCCATTTTTGGTATTCCGGCGGAAGCTGCATAGGGTTTTGAATAAACGCGTTAAACAGCTCTTCGACGAACCGTTTTGCTTTATCAGCCATTCGAACTACCCTGTAGTGATTATATGCGTTTTGTTGTAAGAACTCCTGCAATTCCAGTTTCTTTTTAGATATCTCAGGTGAAAAGGATACTAACCGCTCTTTACATTTTTGGACATCTTCAGTGGTTTTTATTTGCATCTTTTCAATCATTAGTTGTGTATGCGTTATCAAATCCGTTACTTCCATGTCTATCAGGTATTTTATGGTATGTATATTTTCCATCTCTTTCGTAAGATTATTATACTGCTCTCCTACCTTCTCTTTTGCGTATCTCCATAATTCTACTTCTTCCAAGCCGCTTTCTGTAATCAGTCCTGCTTTTAAACTATCATCTATATCGTGATTGTCATAGGCTATAGAGTCAGCAATGTCCACAATTTTTGCTTCAAGAAGCGGTTGTTTGTTTAAATCAAATTTAATAACATTTGGATCATCTGAAAGCAATTTGTGCTTTGCGATTGATTCTCTAACCTCCCATGAAAGGTTCAAACCGGAAAATTGTGAATATCTCTTTTCCAGTATGTCAACAACTCGCAAGCCCTGAACATTATGTTCAAAACCACCATGATGCTTCATCAATATTCTGAGCGCGTCTTCTCCTGAATGGCCGAATGGCGTATGGCCCAGATCGTGTGCCAGAGCAATTGCCTCTGAAAGATCTTCATTTAAACATAATGCCCTTGATATGCTTCTGGCAATTTGAGCAACTTCTATTGTATGGGTAAGCCGTGTACGATAGTGATCTCCCTCATGATTGACAAAAACCTGTGTTTTATATTCCAATCTCCTGAAAGCAGTAGAATGGATAATCCTGTCTTTATCTCTCTGATAAACACTTCTATATGGGTGCTCATCCTCTGGATATGTTCTTCCACGCGTATGCATACTTTTCATAGCATATGGTGCCAGGTAACTATCTTCTCTTTTTTCCAGTTCTTCTCTAGTCAGCATCTTATTAAATCCAATATTAACGGTTACAAACGATCTTTTAATTCATCATACAATTCACTGAGTGATTGTGGAATTACTTTTGTGTCAGAAATAACGGGCATAAAATTTGTGTCGCCTTTCCACCTTGGAACTATATGTAAATGTATGTGGCCTACAACTCCGGCACCGGCATCCTTGCCGAGATTAATTCCTAAATTGAAACCATCCGGATTCATTTTCTTACTCAAGACATTCTTCACGTCTCTCGTTAATGTCATGAACTCCAGCATTTCCGAATCGCTTAATTTTGACAAATCATCTTTGTGCAGGTTTGGTGCTATCATTAAATGGCCATTATTATAGGGATATTTGTTTAGGATACAAAAACACTCTTTTCCCCGGTACAAAACCAGATTCTTGCGATCTTGGCTGTCTTTTATCGCCTCACAGAAAAAACAATTTTCCTCTTTTTTGCTCAAGATAAATTCCTTACGCCATGGCGCCCAAATATTTTTCATTTATGTTATATAAAGAGAAAAACTGTCTGTAACTATTTTGTAAAAAGAAAAAAACTATAGTGTAACATTACAAAATAGTCTTCTAACTTGGGTCTTTACTATTTGCTTTGAGGCTCGTATATAGTCACTTATCGTAACCGAGGTATCGGATTTACCGGTTCTCCACGCAAAAATATTTTAAAATGGAGCTTGTCATGTTTTGCCCTTCCCGTACTACCAGCCTCTGTAATTGTCTGCCCCTGGCGAACATAGTCTCCTTTTCTTACAAGAATCCTGGAATTATACGCATACCATGTGTAAGAGCCGTCATCATGCTGAAGCACGACAACTTTGCCCCATCCATCAGGCGCATCTGAGGTTAATGCAACGACTCCACTTTTTGATGCCTTAACCGCCTGTCCATTCACCGCCTGTATATCGATACCTTTATTTTTATAACCATCTATCCATTTATCAAAACCGTATAGTATTCTACCACGTATAGGCCATTTAAATGTCTCATTTAATTTCTTAGTATACGTTGGAGCTTTCCGTATAGGGGTAGCTTTACTAACGGTATTACCTGCTGGTATAATTAACCGTTGTCCCGGTTTTATGTTATCAACATTTTTTATATTGTTAATTTTTATAATAGTGTCAGGCAACATACCATGATTATGGGCTATCCTCCATATAGTATCACCTTTTTTTATCGTATATCTTGAAAATTTTTGGGTAGTTGTATTAGATTTTAATGAATCTAATTCTTTATTAAATTTTGCAGGAGGGTACATGCCTGTTCTGTAATTTGTAGCACATCCTGTTAATAAAATCATGGTTAGAAATATAATCACAATACTGCCAAACCCTTTTGAGTCCGAAAAATTTCTCAATTTACCTTTCTCTCTCAAATTTATGTTCACCAAGCCCCTTCCCATATTATCAGCCCCTCTGTCCTGTGCGATAGCAGAAGGATTTTAACTGATTTCTTCTAATTCTATCAATTCTAACATAGTTGGCGACAATTTGGCGACAGTAGTTTTATTTTTAGTATTTAAAAAAAGGAAGACATAAGCGGCAACTTACATCTTCCAAGTCATTATTCCCATTCACCAATGAAAAATAATAATATGTATAGATTAGTTAGTTTTCGTCCATCAATCCATAAGCATCAAATTTTCAATGAGTTAAGCTTGCAAAAGGCAGCAAAAAGCCTTGCAAAAGAGCTCAGATCGTTAGCTGAGTATCATATAGTAGCAGTACAGAGGACTAAGTCTATAGGATTTTACCTATAAATTTTGTGCAGGTAAGGACTGTTTTAAGACGAAGCGAATAAAAAAAGACAACAAAGTATTCAGTTTGCACAGGTCAATGATAGAGAAAGAAGCTGAAAAGATTAATAGTGCAGTGCTGAAATATCTGATTATGCTTGTTGTAATAATTAGCCTTGCCGGAGTGATGTTTAAATTTGTATTTATGAATATGATATTAAATATGGGCAAATCTAAGAATTCAGTTAAAGTTGAAACGCCGGCGATTGTAAAAAAAGTACAAGCTAAACCGAAAGCAAACATAAAAGAATTTAGAATTATTGGTATCGTTGATGATAACTACATTGTTAAGACACCTGAAGGATTAAAAAAAGTGAAGATTGATATGAAAAATAGGAAGAATATTAATGATGAAATTAGAATTGAAAATTTATAGTTGTTAAATATGTTTGGGACAGGATAGATATAAAAAAACGCCCATATCCCTCAGCTAGTGAAGAATGTAGGCGTCTGTAAAATGAATCAATACTAGTAAATAATTACTTAACTTTTATCAACTGCTCTCTTTTTCCGTCTTCGTCTTACCTCTACACCTGCAAGTCCTGCTAGGCCAATTCCTAGTAATACTACTGTCGTAGGTTCAGGAACTGGTTCGGCAGCACTAACATCACCGGAACGAACCGTCAGCATAGAATAAGTGTTGCCCTTGGGGGCCGGGCTCTGGTAGCCGGTGCTGAATGTGTAGACCCAGGCGAAGCTGGTATTATACTCAGTACCATACCAGTAAGCAGAGCCTGACAAATTCTGGAATGGTGCTGTGTTACTGAGTGATCCGGCCGAGTTCCCGAGTTCGGTATAATATAAGTGGCCTATCTCGCCCTCCGATGTATAATCAACTGTCGTTCCTGGGGTTGTCGGCAATCTCCAGGCTAAATCATCCCACGTTACCGTATAACCGGAATAAATGTTATATGTTAACGCTCCATCTAACCCCGCCGCCCATGCGTTCTGGTCTGCCCAGTCTCCACCGCCCTCGTAGTCCAGCCAGACCACTGAGTTTCCGTTGTTGTCATCGTCCCAGATAAGATTGTAATCCTCCGCTCCCCCTCCAAATCCGTCATCGTATGTTGCCGTCCCTATCGTAATCAGCCCACCTTGTGCCTGAATGGAATAACCCATGACCATCAACACTACTAATACTATTACCTTTTTCATCTTTACTCCTTTTCTTAACATAATAGGTAATTTAATAGATTCATATATCAATGCATGCTGTTTACGTTCGATATAGATAATAAGTGTTATACCGATTATATATATTAGATATACAAGAAGTGAGGAGAGTAGCAGAAGTGTTTGCGTTTGTAAATAGAAAAATAGCTCTATTTATAACGATTAGTTAACTAATGCTGTCTTTTAGCATTTGGTAAAACGCCTGGTTATGTTTTCTTCTTTTCAATAATAAAGATTTGACCCTGATCTTCACTCTCCCCTATTCTCCTTGTCAGTACGAGCATTTGACCTCCTTTTCAAATGTTAAATGTTGAGACCTGACCCCGTTTCTTCCCATGTGTAAGAGCCGTCATCATGCTGAAGCACGACAACTTTGCCCCATCCATCAGGCGCATCTGAGGTTAATGCAACGACTCCACTTTTTGATGCCTTAACCGCCTGTCCATTCACCGCCTGTATATCGATACCTTTATTTTTATAACCATCTATCCATTTATCAAAACCGTATAGTATTCTACCACGTATAGGCCATTTAAATGTCTCATTTAATTTCTTAGTATACGTTGGAGCTTTCCGTATAGGGGTAGCTTTACTAACGGTATTACCTGCTGGTATAATTAACCGTTGTCCCGGTTTTATGTTATCAACATTTTTTATATTGTTAATTTTTATAATAGTGTCAGGCAACATACCATGATTATGGGCTATCCTCCATATAGTATCACCTTTTTTTATCGTATATCTTGAAAATTTTTGGGTAGTTGTATTAGATTTTAATGAATCTAATTCTTTATTAAATTTTGCAGGAGGGTACATGCCTGTTCTGTAATTTGTAGCACATCCTGTTAATAAAATCATGGTTAGAAATATAATCACAATACTGCCAAACCCTTTTGAGTCCGAAAAATTTCTCAATTTACCTTTCTCTCTCAAATTTATGTTCACCAAGCCCCTTCCCATATTATCAGCCCCTCTGTCCTGTGCGATAGCAGAAGGATTTTAACTGATTTCTTCTAATTCTATCAATTCTAACATAGTTGGCGACAATTTGGCGACAGTAGTTTTATTTTTAGTATTTAAAAAAAGGAAGACATAAGCGGCAACTTACATCTTCCAAGTCATTATTCCCATTCACCAATGAAAAATAATAATATGTATAGATTAGTTAGTTTTCGTCCATCAATCCATAAGCATCAAATTTTCAATGAGTTAAGCTTGCAAAAGGCAGCAAAAAGCCTTGCAAAAGAGCTCAGATCATTAGCTGAGTATCATATAGTAGCAGTACAGAGGACTAAGTCTATAGGATTTTACCTATAAATTTTATGCAGGTAAGGACTGTTTTAAGACGAAGCGAATAAAAAAAGACAACAAAGTATTCAGTTTGTACAGGTCAATGATAGAGAAAGAAGCTGAGAAGATTAATAGTGCAGTACTGAAATATATTATTATGTTTGTTGTAATTATTAGTCTTGCAAAGTCCTCGGCGCTTTTTGTCCGGGGAGGAGTGATGTTTAAATTTGTTTTTCTGAATATTATTCTTGGTATGGGTAAGAGTCCTGCTCAAGATCAACAGCAAGAAATAGTGAAAAATATTTCTGCAGATACTATAAAAACCTCTGAGGATTTAAACAATGATGGTATGTATAGAATTATTGGAATTGTCAATAATCACTATATTGTTAAGACACCTGACGGATTAAAAAAAGTGAAGATTGATATGAAAAATAAGAAGAATATTAATGATGAAATTAGAATTGAAAAATTATAGTCTTTAGACTATGGCTTATTACAATACAAAGAGAAAGCTGGTAATAATTTCCTGCTTTCTCTTTGTAAAGTTTTTAAGATTTAGATAGTGCTTATTAGGTGAAGTAATAATTAATCATATTCCTGTAGAAATTACCGTGACCATGTACTATGTGGACGGCCCCATCTAGGTTTTATGAATGTTCCACTTCCTGTTCCCTGATAGGCAAAATCACTACCAGGACCATTATAAACGATATCTAAAATACCATCACAACCTAGAGTATCGGTTAAACATCTAGTATATCCTGTGTAATCTCCACCAGCGTGAAACTCAATCCTTGAACTATTATACTGATTATGTCCAGTACCTAGATAAACGAAAGTAGCTTCTGGCCCAATAAATACTTTATCACGCAATCCATCATTATTCTGATCTCGATCAAATTGTTGATATCCACTATAATCAACGCCACCATAAGATTGCCCAAATGAGTTATTATTTGAAATAGATACTGTTAACAAGATAAAGACTGCAATAAATAATGTTTTATAATAGTTCAAAATATTTACTCCTTTCATTAATTGTAGAATAAACAATTACATCTTATTACTAGTTTATTAATACCTTTTCTTACAACTACAGCATGACTTTTACAATACCTTATTACCTCCTTTCCATATCTTTACAAACTAAAGGTTGAATAACGATTAGTTAACCAATGCCGTATTTTAGCATTTGGTTAAACGCTTGGTTATGTATTATAAAATAGCTTCTAATGATTCAGGCAATATTTGCCCTCCATCTACAACTATCGACTGGCCTGTTATAAATTTTGATTCATCTGTAGACAAGAAAAGGGCAGCATAACCTATATCTTCTATTGTTCCTAATTTTTTTAAAGGAATAGATTTTTCCATTGTTCTTATGTAATCATCTCCTAGATCCTTTAATGCTTCTGTATATATATTTCCTGGTAATACAGCATTTATTGTTATATTGTATTTAGCTAGTTCTAATGCTGAAGTTCTCATAAACCCTAGCATCCCAGCCTTTGTCGCACCATAATGGGCCCATCCTGGATACCCTGTTATTGGACCAGTTATAGAAGAGGTCAACACTACCTTTCCATAAATGTTTCTTTTCATAATGGGCAGACATGTTTTCAGAGTCAAAAAAGTTCCCTTAAGGTTTACTGAATTAACTAAGTCCCATTCATTTTCTGTCATTGTTTCTAAAGGAGATGATGGATAGATACCTGCATTACAGCATAATATGTCAATGTTCCCGAATGTTTTTACTGTTGTATCAACTGCAGATTGCAAATCTGCTGATCTTGTAATATTTACCTTACAATACAATACCTTTCTTTTGGCAATCTTAGAAATTTCATCAGCTGCTTTTTGCCCGATCATTTTATCTTGGCCTACAATTACAACATTTGCACCCTCTAGTGCAAAAATTTTTGCAATACCTTTTCCAATTCCTTTTGTTCCACCTGTAATAATAGCTGTTTTAGTCTTTAATCGTTCCATGCTTAAACCTTATTTTATGTTATATAACGATTAGTTAACCAATGTGGTATTTTCGTATTTGGTTAAACGCCTGGTTATGTTTAATATTATCTAGTGTCAGTTTATTTTCAGTATTCCATTCTTATGCAGTCAAGGAGAGATTTGACCCCTATCTTTTACTTCTTTCATTTTATAAACTTTAACGATTAGTTAACCAATGCAATTTTTTAGCATTTGGTTAAACGTCTGGTTATGTTTGGTTTTGGTATTTCCTTAATCACTAATCAAGGTTTGACCCTGACCTTCATCTTCACTTAATCACTAATCAAGGTTTGACCCCGATCTTTTTTCATAATGTTGATTCTGAAGCATTAATATTCTCAGAAGTAATATCAAACAACACCCAGCCGATAACTGCTATTTGCAAGGTTAAAAATCTATTGTAACGGTCAAAAATCAATGAGTTCCCGGTTTTCCATTTATCCCATAAGATATGGAATGTTGTATCATCTATTTTTTTTGTTTCCATTATTATTACAAGCCTAACGTTTAGTTAACCAATGCTGTGTTTTTGCATTTGGTTAAACGCCTGGTTATGTTTTTTTCTTGTCAATAATAAAGATTTGACCCTGTACACTGTCCTATCCCGATTATATTTTATTTCTTGTAAATTGATTAGGTTTGACACTATCAGTGTCAGTTCTTATTTCCATTTGGTGTCGGTTTTAACTTTTTACTAAAATCGATATTAATAGCTGTACCTAATCTGAGAAGAAAATCATTATCCGTTTCTTTTTTTTCTCTTGTCAAATCTAACAACTCTGATGAATGGACTTCGACACTATGTAGTTGTGCTAAATCAAGAATATCATCTTTTAGCAGGACCAATTCTACGTAATATTTTACAATAAATATTCGTGCTTTCTTACTATTGTATTTTCTAATACCAAAATTAATTGATAACATTATTACTGAAATAATTACAATAAAGATAATCGTTAAAATATATGATCGTAAATTAGTCCCTGGTAATCTGATAACACTAAGATTGGGTACTGCTTGTATGAGTTGTAAAGAAAAAGCAATTACTATAAGGATAAATCCACAAATCGTATCTGCTTTTTGGGTAACTAAATTTTCTATTAATTGAATGCTATAACCGAATCTTGTTTGGCCGATTTCACCAATAACATCTGGTGTCAATCTTAAAACACCTTTTAAAAGAAATACGGTACCAATGAAACCAAGTATAATAGCCGATAAACTTAGAAATTTCTCTATACTCATATTCGATACCTTTTATGATCTATCATTTATCTAATATTTAAATATACAGTTACTATTTTTCTTCTTATAAGGAACAATTACAGTTTGAAATATTAAAATAGCATTTAAAGCAGATTATTTTATTCATGCTGATTTGCTTTTTTTGGATTCGCTTTTAGATGCTCGTTTTCTGCGTTCTTCTTTACGTTTGTTTGCATCTTCAACTTTCCAGTTGTCAATCATTTCCTGTATTTTGTCTAACCTCTCTTGACTTAATCCTTCTATATCATATAACTTCCCTTCCACTCTTTCTTTCCTTTCCTTGGATTTGTTGATTCGGGATTCGTTCCCTTTTTCTTGATTTTTACTTTCTAATTTAAGTTTTATGTGTTCGTAAACATTTTCTACCGGAAATCCGAATTGTTTTTGAAATGCTTTTTTGAAATCAGTAGGTATATTCTTCTTTATACCTTTTAAAATTTCATAAATTTTATTGGGATGTATATTATTTTTTTTTGCAAAATCCTTTTGCTGTATGTCGTTTATTGTAAACCAGATACGTAGTTGCTTCCAGATATCCATTATTTTATTACCAAATTGCCAAATGATTAATCATTGATAAATCTGTATAATTCTTAACGTTTCAGGAAAAAAATCCTTTTATGAGTATTTGTAAATTATTTGGAAAACATATACTTATCATAAAAGTAAACGACTGAACCACTTCTTTTACTAACTATTTGTTACTTTTTCAATGGAAATATTGTCATGGATGGCGATGTAACAGAAAGATACATTGATATCAAAAGAGTATCCAGATACACCTCCCTCCCTGTTAAGACTTTATATGATTGGTCGAGTCAGGGTAAATTTCCCTGTATAAAAATTGGCAGACGTGTCCTATTTGACATTCAAGATGTAGATAAAGCAATGGCCAACTTGAAAAGACCACTTCTTCATCTTGAGAAAACGGTTAATAAAATCATTGGAGACCTCCATGGTAATGGTATATAATCCCGCCGGTAACAGTCATGCAGACACAGTCAGGCTTTGGAATGGAGGTAAAAAATGTTTTTAAGAGGCCGAATCTGGTGGATTAAAGTAAGGCATGATGGGAAAAACGTATCTATTCACCGCAAAGACGCAAAGGGCGCAAAGTGATATTTGTAAGAAAAACTGATGTAGAGAGTATTAGGAATTCATATTTTTCTAGCATATTATTTTGTTTTTCTTTGCGATCTTCGCGTCTTTGCGGTGATAAAATAATTACGCTGAGTAGTTACAACCAAACAAGGGAGAGTTTACTTATCACTCTCAAGAAAGTTATATACGGTCAAGGAAAACGATTATGTATTTGGTTATGGCAAGGGTGGTAAACCATTTAACAGGCATTGGGTTAGCAAATCATTCAAGGATACAGGTAAAAAAGCTGAAATAGAGAACTTCAGGTTTCATGATTTTTGTTCGAAGTTAGTTCAGAAGGGGGCTGATCTTTATTCAGTTGCGGGTTTGGCAGGGCATAAGGATATTAAAACTACTCAGAGATATGCTCATTTAAGTCCTGAAAAATTACGATCTACTATCCAGAAATTAAATTAGCGCCTTCGTCGGACTTTTTCAGATAACATGTCATTCTGAAGGAGGAACGACTGAAGAATCTCTTCACGAGAACCTCATTAACCTTTCGAAATATATTTGGATTACTAACAAGAGATTCTTCGCTTCACTCAGAATGACAAATGCGTATCTTCTTTTATTACAATATTTAAAAAGGAAATTCCTATACAATTAAATACTGGCGACAATTTGGCGACATTGAGAGAAAATGAAAATTCCCAAAATGTTGTAAGTTGTTGATTTGTATAGAGCGGGCGATGGGATTCGAACCCACGACACCCAGCTTGGGAAGCTGGTATTCTACCGCTGAATTACGCCCGCTTTTAAGTTTAGCAGATAATAAGATTAAAAGGATTATATCTGTCCAAACTTTATCATGTCAAGCACTATTGCATCCACACAATAAGGCTTAAAGTCCTTCTGGTTGCGGCAATGTAGGGTATGGTGGTGTGTATTTTGAACCTTGATATGAATTGCGATATTCTAATTCATTGGTAATTGCAGCAAGAACCTCACCCTTGCTCACATTCCATACGGGTGCAATTAAGGAATCTCCATGTGTATCACCAACTAATCTCTGTACAACTATATCCGGAGAAATCATTTCTAAAAAATCACAAGCAAGCGAGACATATTCTTCCATTTTCAATGTCTTAATATTGCCCTTAATGTAATCATCAGCCATCGCTGTATTCTTCGCAATATAGAGATGGTGAAGTTTTATTCCGTCAATACCCATGGCAGAAACAGTTCGGGCCGTTTCCATCATGTCATTCCTGTCTTCTCCAGGAAGGCCAAGGATCACATGTGCACATATTTTTATTCCACCTCTGTTTTTCGTACGTATTATAGCATCTTCGAATGACTTGTAATCGTGTCCACGATTTACCAATCGCAAAGTACGGTCGTGAATTGATTGTATACCATATTCAACCCATACGTGGTATTTTTTAGTATAACTAAAAATAAGATCCAGTATTTCATCCGTAATACAGTCAGGTCTCGTGCCAATAGAAAGGCCGATAACATCTTTGTTTAACAACGCTTCATCATATCTGACCTTTAATGTATCAACATCTGCATATGTATTCGTAAAAGCTTGAAAGTAGGCAATAAATTTTTCAGCTCCATATCTTTTTTTTAAATATTTTACACCTACTTCAATTTGTTCTGTAATGGGTGCGATGGTTTCCCGTACATTTGGACTGAAACTTTCATTAGCACAGTAAGTACACCCACCCACCCCGACCAATCCATCCCTGTTCGGGCATGTAAAACCGGCATGAATCGAAACTTTGTGAATCTTAACTGAGAAATTTTCCCGCAAATAGAAGCTAAAGGGGTAATATCTATGAGTGTTTAACCATGTTTTTTGAGTAGTGAGGGTAGACATTGTGTATAACCTATCAGGTAGAAATTTAGTGTCAAAGGAAAAAACACATCATTCCATAATTTCAAGTTTTCAGTAATTCTTTCCTCCGATTTAATACCGTATATTAATAATAGGTAAGAAGTTTGAGACGAAAAAGATACTAAACATATGTTACTTGAAAAATTTCTTGATGGAATTGAGTTACGAGGTCACGTTATTGATAAATACTTATGGGTGTGATATCTATAGGGTAATGTTTTATATAGATTCGTAACACTCGATATGATATGTAGTTTCGTTGACCTTAAAATTGATTATTCGAATCACTAATAATTTGCAAATTTTACGAGTTAAACAATATTTGCATTTGGATTCTGGGCCTTCTTTATGTTCTTAATTCTCCTGCTCGCTTCACGACGACGCTTATCAGACGGTTTTTCAAAATAAGCATAACGTTTTGATTGATTTATTATGCCCTCTTTATCACACATCTTTTTAAATCTTCTAATTGCTTCGCGTAAACTCTCATTTTCAGAAATCTGAATCTTTGCCATAAAAAAACTAACTCCATTCCCGATAAAATATTAAAAATAGCTAAACGGGCAATGTTATAGTTAAACCTACAAACCGTCAAGGAAAAAGTTAACATTCTGATTATTAAAGCCTTATGAGAATCCTTCTAATGGGTATATATTGCAGTAATTCTACTTAAACAACACTATATATTGCAGATCATAGTTTATTTTATACTAATTAAAACTTTTTCACCTAAATTCTCTTAAATTGCTTCTCAAGTTCAGATATTTTAAATTTAAGTACCGTAGGACGGCCATGGGGACAAAAGCTGGTAACCATGTTGTCTCTTCTTTGCTCTAAAAGTAATTGAATCTCTTGTGGTGCCAGTCGCTGGCCTGCCTTAACGGCACCTTTACAGGCCATTACCTGGACAATTTTTCTTAAAATATTATCTGTTTTGCTTTTAATTTCATCGCTATCAATTTCCTCCAAAACGCTCTGAATAAGTGCATGAAAATCCAGGTTTTTCAAAATTTGTGGATGTGTGCGAATAGCTATTGTGCTTTTTCCAAACTCCTCTATTTCTAATCCTAAAGTTTCGAATTCCTCCCTGAGACTCATAATCGTAATAAAATCACGGGGTGTTAGTTCTATTAACTCAGGAATTAACAGTTTTTGTATTGCAAGTTGTGACGACTTAATATGCTCCCATATCTCGTGGTAAAGAACAACTTCGTGTAGAGCGTGCTGGTCAATTATATTTAAACCATCTGCTGTTTCTTCAACTATATACGAATTATGGATCTGTATGTGAGAAGTAAGCTTATTTTCCTGTTTGAATAAAGAGTTATCATCTAAAGACGGCAACGCTACCGGTTTATACTCGTCTTTGTGATAGGGAGTTTCTTTGTCCGGAGACGTTGAAAAGAAGTCTGACATAGACTTCATCACCGATTCTTTTCTTTCATCCAATGAAACGTCTATTTCCTTTCCGTGTTGCGCCCCAACACCACCCACAAATGTTTTGGTAGCCGTAGTAGAAGATCCAACGTTGGGATGATTATGTTGGCTTGTAACCTGAAGCGAAGAGTGGACTTCTGTCTGCATAAGGGCTGAACGTATTGTGGCATATAACTGATCGTGAATAAGCCCCGTATTTTTAAACCGAACTTCTATCTTTGTTGGATGTACATTAACATCCACTTCCCTACTATCAATCTGAAGATTCAAGAAAACGATGGGTGAGCGTCTGGACATCAAAAGGTTTCGATAAGCAGAATTTATAGCATGAAAAATTATATTGTCTCGAATATACCTTCCATTGAGGAAGATAAACTGCATTTTAGTATTTGGACGATTATGTGTTGGCGGCAGGATATAACCATATATAGAGAGATCAGACTCTTTTAAATTTATTTCAATAAGATTTTCGCCTATTTCTTTTCCAAAAATAGTATTTATTCTTTCCTTTAGGTTTTTGGCAGTTGGAAAGGTCAAGACGTTTTTACCGTTATGGATGGTATTAAAATGGATGTTTGGATACGATAATGCAAACCTTGTGACCATTTCTGATATATGGGCCATTTCAGTTTGTGTGCTTTTGAGAAACTTGCGTCTAACGGGAGTATTATAAAATAAATTTCGGACATCGATCTGTGTGCCCTCTGGTGCTCCTTTTTCTTTGATCTTGCCAAGATTTCCTCCCTCAATCTGGATTTCTGAACCAATTAATGCATCCTTTGTGCGGGATATAATCCTTGTCTGTGAAATTGACCCTATGCTGGGAAGAGCTTCCCCCCGAAACCCCAGTGTATCAATAGAGAAAAGATCATCATCGCTTCGCAATTTGCTTGTTGCATGGCTTAAAAATGCTATCTCGACATCATTCCCGTCCATTCCCATACCATTGTCAGAAACCTTTATAAGCTTTTTTCCGCTCTCCTCCAGTTGTACCTCTATATGTGTTGCACCGGCATCAATAGCATTCTCAATCAATTCTTTCAAAACCGAGGCAGGGCGCTCTATGACTTCACCGGCAGCTATTTTGGTTACAACCGTTTGTGGTAAAACCTTTATTTTAGACACTTAACCTTCTCCTTAATCTTTTCCATAAAATTTCTGTATCTTTCTCCTTTATAAGACACATTGATGCCTCTTAACGTTTTTCCCAATATCGTAATGGTAATTTTTATAAACTCGTCTGGCAGGCATTCCACTACTTTATCCGCCCATTCAATAATTGATATACCATCACCCCAGAAAAATCCTACACAGTCGATTTCATACATTTCGTCCGCTGATTTCAACCGGTATGCATCAAAATGATAGATCGGCAACCTACCCTTATATTGCTTAACGATCACATAGCTCGGGCTTGTAACTGCTTTTCTGTCCTTCACGCCCTGGCCTTCTGCGATCCCCTTAGTAAAATGTGTTTTACCGGCACCCAATTGGCCAATAAGCGCTACTACATCACCTGCCTTGAGAAGAGAACCTATTAAACGACCAAACTCGATTGTCTGCTCAAATTCTGCAGTTTCTATGTGGACGGAATTATCACAAATAGTAAATTTTTTTTTATTTAAAATGTTTATATCCTATTGGTTTTATTTTTTTTAACTTACCGTCGGTGTCCTGCATCTTTATTCCTTTTGAGTTGTTAATATGGCCTATCTTTGATAACCGTGCAGGGAAAGACCTGGAGGCTAAAAGTTTTTTTGACTCTTTACTGGAAAGCGTAAAGAGCAGTTCGTAATCCTCACCATCGTGAAGAGCATGATGGAGTGTTGATAATCCGGTCTTATGCGCCAGCTTCTTTGCATCTTCAGATATTGGAACTTCATCTTCATATAAAACAGCGCCAACCCCACTCTCCTCAAGGATATGTCCCAAGTCTGCCGCCAGGCCGTCACTAATATCTATCATAGAATTTATACTAAATTTCTTATTTAGTAACAGACCCTCTTTCAAGCGCGGTTTGAACATGATATGTTTTCCTAATATTGATCCGCCTAGTGCCCCTGTTATCATTATGACATCGTCCACCATAGCGCCAGAGCGGGTTATGGGTTTTAGTCCCTCATTTTTGCCATACATCGTCACGTTGACAACTACTGTTTTTTTACTGCTGACAATATCTCCGCCTACTATTTTAATATTAAAAGCATCGGCCATCTTCTGAATGCCAAGGTACAATTCTCTAGCAAACTTTGTCTTAGTCTCTTTAGGAAAACAGATTGAAACTACTGCATATTTTGCCAAACAACCCATAGCGGCGATATCACTAATACTACAGGCAATCGACTTTCGTCCTATTTCTCCAGGCGTATTCTTTTTCAGATCAAAGTGTGTACCCTCCACCAGCATATCCGTGGTAACCAGAAACATCTTGTCACCATGAATCCTGATAGATGCACAATCATCACCGATACCAATGACGATGTTCTTCTTGTCCTTTTTTTGATTACTTTTAATCCATTTTATAAAAGAGAATTCATCCATCTTCAGTAAATATTTTTTATCAACCGGCGAGATATATTGTTCCGCACTATAAGATTTAATTGTGTCAAAGCCTTAACTTCTTCTTGATTTCTGTAATCTCATTTACTACCATTTAATCACGAAAAACTCAATAGTTAATCTTCCCATTATTACATGATTTGGGATAGATTGGTAATTTTAAGTGGCTAAGCGTTACGCATGTATCACGGTAAATCAAATATTGAATCTGTTCAACCTATTTCAATTACTAATTTTAAAAGAAGGATATAGTCTAATGAAAAGGTTTAGATCCGGGAAGAGCCTTATTCTCTGTATTATATTTTGCATTTTTAGTAGCTCTGTAGCATTTACGGACGAGTCGCGGGAATCAGCCAGTGATACATCGGTTTCTCCTGGCAAGAAAGTGTCCATTGAGTATGCACTCAAACTTGAAGACAAATCAGTAATCGATTCAAATGTAGGCGCTGGGCCATTAACCTTTATGCAGGGATCACATGAGCTTCTGCCAGCCCTGGAAAATGCATTGGAAGGTATGAAGATTGGAGAGTGTAAGCAGATCACTGTCATGCCGGAGGAAGGTTATGGGCCTGTAGACAAAAATGCTGTTATTGAGTTGGATAAGGAACAATTTTTGCAAGATGAGCTGGAAATCGGTACAGTACTTCAAAGTCTGAACTCTGACGGTCAGCCGATTTATGCCCAGGTCGCAGAGATTAAAGAAAAAACAATTCTGCTTGACTTCAATCACCCTCTGGCAGGCAAAACCCTTTACTTTGATATAAAGATATTGGACATCCAGGAAGTACCAAAGAGTTAACACCTTAGTAGATCTTACAATACTATGCAAAGCCACAACGGAAGAGATTTTGGAAACATATGCACCAGTAATTGCGTGTACTGCTCAGTTGTATATGAAAAAACTAAACCACTATGCACTGAAAGTGCATAGGTTTAACGGGGACTGAAAGTCCCTTTGTTTAATAGAAACACATTAACCTTTTTGTTTGTCATTCCC
>Ga0233449_1000073_pt1 | contig 140755 bp, 140 predicted proteins | sample SI_124_October20_FD_183012 | JGI IMG/M metagenome (GOLD analysis project Ga0233449, IMG submission 183012) | Seawater microbial communities from Saanich Inlet, British Columbia, Canada - SI_124_October2016_200_MG | ecosystem: Environmental > Aquatic > Marine > Inlet | place: Canada: British...
GTCGGTCCACTGGGCTGGGTCTTCGTGCACGATTGAATAGAAAAAAGATACCAACACCATCAGCGACCCCAAAACGGAACCCCACGCAGTGCGGCGGTCCATGGCTTTGGTGATGGCAGCAGCAAACAAAATGACTGCAGGAATCAAAAGCGGCAAACCAAAAACATCGCCATCGTCATGTGAAACCTAGGGCCTGGCCCCATGTTTCATCTTGGGTCTTACCACACCCTACGTTTGCTCACTCCCCCGAGACGGGCCTGGTCGGGCGGGAAGCAGAAAACCCCCACCCAAGGGGCGGGGGCATCTGCATGGTTGGGAATAACCATGTCCAGCAACACGGCCGAACCCAAAACTGGCCAAACAACGGTTTGCTTGCCGGTGGGGTTCCCATCTGTTTTTGACAGCAATATTGCGCTGACCCCAGAAGCGGGCACCCAACAATTGGCACAAGGTCATTGGCCAGACAACCAGTGCCGCGGCAAGCACCTACACCGGGCGGGTTTTCTTCAAATTTTCAGACCTATCGGCCCTGACCCTGGGGCAGTCGCCCTTGGCTGACCTTCACCACCCCCCCACCATGAACTACGCTCAACACCTATGGTGACTACTACTTTTCTTTTGAGAAAATAGCGTGAGTATCTCTCAAAAAGAAGCGCTGCACCTGGCCCGCCAAGGGGACCAGCGAGGCTACACCGCTCTCTTTGCTGAACTCTCTGGCCCCATCACTCGTTTCGCCCACTCTCGTTCTGCCGAAGACCCCGAGGGACTCACCAATGAAGTATTCATCGCCGCCTTTGAGCACCTTCACCAGTTCTCTGGAGAAATTGATGATTTTCGCGGTTGGGTGTTTACCATCGCTCGCAATAAGACTATTGACGATGCACGACGTCGCAACCGGAGGCTAGACACGGTGGCTGAAACAGTTGAAGAGGCCGAACCCTCCTTGAGCGCCGAAGAAGAGGTCATAGCCCGCTTAGAGGCCGAATGGGTTGAGGAAACCCTAAGCATCCTCACCGAAGAGCAACGTGAGGTGATCCTTCTTCGTATCGTGGGAAACCTCACTATGCCCGAAATAGCTCAAACCATAAACAAGCCATTAGGTGCCGTAAAAGCGCTACAACGAAGGGGATTAAGGCGGCTTGAAAAAGAAATTACCGCAGAGCCGTACCCTTCTGGCCGTCGACGTCGTTGGAGGAAGTGATGAGCAAACCACTGAACGACGACGAGGTAGAGAAGATCCTCCAGGGTAAAGCAACGAGCCGACCGCTCGGTGCCATCTTGGAATCGATCCGTAGCCACTTTGCGTCCATTGATCCGGCTGAGCCGAACGATGAACTCCAGCGGTTTGTGTCTGTGGAACTCCTCCACGCATCCGACACAAAGGACAAAAAAATGTTACCAGCACTATTAAACTTCGCCGGCACGGTGGTCGGCAAAGTACTCCTCACCACCACGGTTGCCGCAGCTTCCGTAGGGGGTGCCCATGCCACGGGCATCGTTGAAGTACCAGTAATCCCAGAAGTAGCCACTGCAGTAGCCAGTGTGGTAGCCGACACGGCTATTAACATCGTTGAGGTTATCGATGTGGTTGTTCCGGTTGACATCATTGCCGACCCAGAGCCAGTAGTTGCCGAGCCAGTAGTTGCTGAGCCGGCTACTCCGGAACCAGTAGTCCCCACAACCGTCACTCCGGAACCAGTAGTCACCACTACCTCCACCACCACCACGGAGGCCCCGGTGCCACGGTTTGTTCTGGTAGCCCAGACCTTTGATGTTCTTGAGGTCGGCACGGTAACCGTAGAAGGCAACACAGACATTGGGCTAACCATTTTGGCCACCACCTTTGCTCAAGGATGGGATGTAGAGGTTGAACAAGCCGATCTCCCTGGTGAAGCAAGCGTTAGCTTTCGTTCGGGTGGTGACCGGGTTGATTTCGATGCACTCATTGTTGACGACCAACTCCGGGTAAGTGTCCGGGACCGCCGCACTGACACCCGAGGCGATCAGTTCTTTGACGCCGATGGCAACCCAGTTGACGGAAACCCAGTGGTTGACCCCACCCCGATACCAGCTTCGCAGACCTTTGATGTTCTCGAAGTAGGCACGGTGACCATTGGTCGAGGCGACGATGCGCAATTGGCGGTCCTTGAAACGACCTCCACCACAGGATGGGCGGTAAGTACCGACCAGGCTGAAGAACCTGGTGAAGTAAGCGTTACTTTCCGCAACGACGATGCCCGAGTTGATTTCAAAGCCTCCGTAGAAGACGGACAACTTCGCATTCGAGTGCGTGACCGTCGCACCGACACCCGAAATGAAGAATTCTTTGACCTCCAACCGGTAGGCACCCCCAATCAGGCAACCATTGATCTGGACGATTCCGATGATGTTGACCAGGACGACGATGACACTGACGTAGACCAGGACGACGATGACACTGACGTAGACCAGGACGACGATGACCAGGACAGCCCCGACGCCGACGAAGACCAGGACGACGATGGCCAGGACAGCCCCGACGCCGACGAAGTTAGCCCCCTGATTGTCTTGCGCAGCATGAATGTGTTTGACGCAGGAAGCGTAACTTTTAGCACGGTGGTAAACGGAGACTCACTTTCCCGCATCGCCGTCACCTCAGTAGCCGGGACCAACGGTTGGAGCGCAGAAATCTTGTCTGGCAATATGAAAGTGCGCTTTGAAAACGGTGACAACCGCATTGATTTTGAAGCCATCTTCAACAACGGTGAGGTAACCATTAATATTCGCCACCGCGGCACTGACCAAGAGTTGGATTACCAAGTGCAGATAGTGGACGGTCAACTGCAGATCGAGGCAATTTCTTAACCAAACCTCTACCCTTTTTCTGCACCGGTGGCGCACCAAGCGTCACCGGTGCAGCGCGTTGTTGCCTAAATAAAAGCCGAAAGCAGAAAACCCCCACCCAAGGGGCGGGGGCATCTGCATGATTGGGAATAACCATGTCCAGCGGTAGCTCCTCAGCCAGCCGCCAGTGCGTTGAGGCTAACCGTCCTCGGCGGTGACCTCCACGAAAACTTCACCCAAACTTTTTCGTTTGATGTCTGGCACTTTGACCCCCTCCAATGGGTAACCCACCGGAAACAACACAAAGGGTCGTTCGTTTTCTGGCCGCCCCAATACCTGGCGCAGAAAAGCCATAGGTGACGGGGTATGCGTCAAGGTGGCTAACCCCATGTGATGCAAAGCCGTCACAAACATTCCGGCGGCGATCCCCGTGCTTTCTTTCACATAATAATTCTTGCCCTTTGACCCGTCGGCCCGCTGCTCGAAACGTTGTTCAAAAAGCACCACTATCCACGGAGCGATCTCTAAAAACTCTTTGTGATGATCGGTGCCCAGCGGCCCCAAAGCTTCTTGCCACTCTTCGTTCATACGGTTCTCTAAATAGTTGACCCGTTCTTCTTCTTCGGCGGCTGCCCGAATCGCTGCCTTAACCACCGGGTCTTGGGTAGCCACAAAAGTCCACGGTTGTTTGTGCGCCCCCGATGGTGCCGTCGATGCTGCCTTTACCGCCAACTCAATAAGTTCACGCGGCACCGGAGCATCGCTAAACATGCGCACGCTACGGCGTTGGTCTACCTCGGCGTAAAACTCTTGCGCACGAGCCAGCATCTCTTCTTCAGAAAACTGCGCGGCCTGATACTCCACAAACGGGTAAGCAGCCTCAAGGTCCGCTGGCGGGTAGGGGTGCTGATAGTCAGCAGTCATCTTTGACGCTCTTACTTTCTTCTGCCGCGGTAGTGCTAAACCGGTGTTCTCGTTGCCAATCCACCCCATCGTGGCGGCGCACTACCCGGCCGGGCGCTCCCACCACCACCGAATTATCGGGGATCACCCCGCCCACCACCGAGTTTGCCCCCACCACTACATGGCAGCCGATTTGCGCTCCCGGCAAAATTACTGCCCCGGAGCCAATCCAGCTTCCGGCGCCAATAGTTACCGCCTTCTCACTGGGTTGTTGGGTACCAATGGGTTCTTCGAGATTCTCGTAACCGTGGTTTTGGTCGGTGACATAAACATTCATACCGGTAAAAACATCATCGCCAATGTCGATGGACCAATGACCAATGATTGACGATCCCCGGCCGATCAAGCAACGATCCCCAATGCGCACCACCGGGTTAGACAACATTTCTTGCCCCGGCCCCATACCGGCCGACAAGGTTACATGCGCCCCGATCATGGTGTCTTTACCGATCCAAATCCACTCTTCGCCAAAGCCCGCACCCATAGGCCAGCCAATGGCCGAACCCTGACCGAACTGACCGAACCGTTTGCCCTCACGACTCTCTGGGCCAATAATTGCTCGGCGCTCCAAACCAGAAACCAGCCGGCGATACCCAGCCCCCACCCACATGCTGAGGGGTAAACGAAGTTTGGTCATCCCCGAACCCTACCCGTGTGGCCTACCGTGGAGCATGGCCAGCCACGATCGGACTCTTTTTGCCGGACCCGGGTGCCGTATACCCAGCAGCGAAATTGCCTGGCGCTTTGGTCCCACCGGCGGCCCCGGAGGCCAACACGCCAACCGTGCCCACACCCGAGTAGAGGCCACCATCAATCTCACCACAGCCCGCGGCATTGACGACGAGGTGCGTTCCCGGCTTATAACTCGCCTGGGCACCGAAATAAAAGTAACCGTAGACAAACATCGATCACAAGTACGCAACCGTGAGCGGGCCCTTGATCTTTTGCAAATTCGCCTGCAAGAAGCGTTGGTCACCCAGAAACGCCGCCGCCCTACCCGCCCCGGTCGAGGGGCCACCGAGCGGCGTCTCAAAGCCAAAAAAGAACAAAGTCAACGCAAGGAAAACCGTCGCACCTCGTGGGATCAATGAGGTGACCAAAGAACGCCTACAGATGGCTCTCATCGATCACGATTTGTATAGGATTACCAAATAACCGGACTTGAACCTTCAACCCCCAGAGGACCATGACCCAAACACTCGAAACTCCCAAGCTTACGCTAAAAGACGTTATCGACGTCATGCCCGCCGCTTGCCGTCGGCGCTCCACTGGTCGAGGAATGTTTTTAGTAACTCGTGACGCCTTGGCTTACACCGCCACCTTGCTCGGCATTATTTTTAGCCCGGGATGGTGGGCGACTTTGCCGCTCATGGTGGTCGCTGGTTTTATGGTGGCTGGCCTTTTCGTGTTGGGTCATGATGCCGCTCATGGAGCGCTTACCGACAACAACAAACTGAACAAACTCTTAGGCCGCGTGTTGCTTATCCCTTCATTTCATATTCATGAAGCTTGGGTGCTGGGCCATAACCGGATTCACCACGGACACACCGTGCGCCAGGGCATGGACTTCGTGTGGCATCCCGTGACCGTAGAGGAGTACCAAGCCATGGGGCTCTTCGGGCGACTTCGCCACCGTCTAGAATGGTCGCCCTTTGGAGCAATGCCCTACTACCTGCGGCAAGTCTGGTGGACCAAAATGATCCGCCTCAAAAAACCGCCGGCCAAATGGGTGACCGCTATTCGCAAAGACCGCGCCTTGCTTTACCTCGCTATGTTAGGCGGCGCCACCGGGGCGGCTTTTCTCGGTGGTTTGGCTTCGGCCAACCTGTGGGGCGCTCTTTGGATGATCACCAAATTACTGGTCATACCCTTCTTGATTTTCACCTTTCTCATCGGTGGGACCGTCTATGTGCACCACATTTCACCAGAAATTCGCTGGTGGCCACGACAAAAATGGAACAAAGTATCTGGCCAACTTGATGGCACCACCGTATTACGCATCCCGTGGTACATGAATCTCATTTTCCACTGGATTTTTCTGCACACCCCCCACCATGTTGATATGCGTATCCCCTGTTATCGACTGCCCATGGCTACCGATGCCATCATGGAGGCCTTCCCTGATCGGGCCATTGACCGCAAATTTCGCATTAAAGACTATTTAGCCGCTACCAGAACCTGCAAACTTTACGATTTTGAAGCTGGAACTTGGTTGCCGTATTCAGCTGCCCGACAAGCCGTTTAATCTCTGTTGACTATTCGCTAAGTCGGCAAAAACCCAACAGTCGTTTGGGGGCTAAATTTGAATTTTCAGATATGTCTTGGACTGTCCCCGCCGGCGAAGAGATCTCCATTACTTTTCAAAATAATGGTTCGGTACAGCATGAATGGGCCGTCATCAACTTAGGTATGGACCTTTCAAGCGGTGATGACTTCACCGAGGAGCACGCTCTCTGGGAAATCGAGAAGCAAGACCCAAGGTTAGGGTCACCGAAAACTTCACCTTTGATACTCCGGGCGTTTACCAGATTGTTTGCGCTTTAGAGGGTCACGTGGATGCTGGCATGATCGGTTCATTGACTGTCAGTTAACAAATTATTTAGCTTGAGGCCCCAGCTGGCCACCCTCCCGGGTTGGTCAGCAGCAGTCTACGCTTTGGTCAAAGTTGCGCAAATAGTAACGGATATCAGACTGCAATTGGTAGCCAAGATTTTCCCAAAATGTTTGTGCGCTTTTATTTTCAGCCCATACCTCTAGGCGAACACGAGAAATACCTCGCTCAGCGAATCGACTTTCAAGTTCGCTCGCTATCTGACGACCGAGCCCGCTGCGCCGGCAATCGCTCTTTACCGCCAAACGTTTTATCCGCCCTCGATGGCCGTCGTAAGTGCCCATCACCGTGGCCACTATGCGCTTATTGGCTTCTCCTACCAAAAATAGGTCAGAGTCGCGAGTCATTTTCTCAGTGATTTCTTGACGCGAGTCTCCTAACTGGGCATGACTGGTCATGCCGGCCTCAGCCCAAAGAGCAAGCACCGCCTCAACGTCGCCACTTTCAATCTGTCTAATAAACATTTATTCCTCCGCTACCGCATTAACAAACGGTTCGCATACCAATCAGCAAAGCAAGCCACGTTTGGCTCTAGGTCAGAATGGCGGCCTTGTTGCGCAAAAGGCGAGTTTTGCCCCAGAAATTGTTGTTCCAGCATGGGAATGTCTTCGTCTAAAGCCGCATCAAACCGTTCAAAGTAGATAGCCGCCTTTTCAGCGAAATCAGCAAGGTCCAGCGTGCTTTGCGGAAAACACACCCACATGGTCACCTGACAACGATGCGGACCGTCTGGGTGCACTTCGTACATCCATAAAGCATCCGAACCATAGGCCACGGCCAGGTTGGGGAAAATCCATGAGTAACGCACTCCGGCCCGCAACCGGCCAACCAGTTGTTCCATAACCGGTAAGTTCTGGCCATTTTCTTGCTGGCTATCAAGCAAGGCACCGGTGCCTTCGGTGGTGCCAAAATGGGTGGCAAATGCCCCTGCTACTTTTTCGGCCGGGTCAGGGGCGTTGTAGGTGGCGTCGATGCTGGTGGGATGCACATAAGGCAGGTGGTAGTACTCGTTAAATACTTCAGCAAATGACTTCCAATTGCACTCCACGGTAAACTCACGGCGCCGGGCCGTTGCTAATTCTTCTCCCCGCCATGGTTCATGAATCTGCGAAAATTCACCCACCCACCGTTCAAAGGGAGGCGGGTTTTCTTCGAGGCTCACCAAAGCAAACCCCTCCCACTCCACCACCGAGAACTCCACCAAACCAAAATCTGCGTTATTGAATCCCGGCGTTTTTTGCATGCGGGGCGCTCCCACCAAACGGCCATCTTGAGCGTAAGTCCAGAAGTGAAAGCGACAGCGCATCCGAGTGCAGTGGCCCTCACCTTCCATTATTTTGGCGGCCCGGTGGCGACAAGAGTTCGCAAAAGCACGCAACTCCCCGTCGTCGCCTCGCACCACCACAATGGGCACACCGCCTATTTCTAAAGCCGCAAAATGTCCGGGGTCAACCCACCGATCGGCGCGACCAATACCTACCCACCCTTGGTGAAATATTCTTTCTTGCTCTGCCGTAAAAACTTCTTGGCTGGTGTAACACTCCGGAGGCAAGGTCCAAGTGTCTTCGTACTCGCCCAGACAACGCTCAAGTTTCTCAACAAGTAAATCAGGCAGCAGCGTCATGACGAAAAACTACGCGAGAACACTCCAAAGAGCAAACTTTTCCTACGGCTTGCCTCCCTGCTATTGTTTTGACGATCATGGCCGACATTTTATGAACAACCCCTCTCCTTCACCTTCACCTCAAACTTCGTCGCCGCGCCGATGGTTTGAAGGCCTCAACGGTCTGCGCGCCATCGCCGCTTTGCTTATTGTGGTTGACCACTCTGCTGAATCAAGCGGCCTTACTTTTCACAGCGATTTTTGGGGTCCATACCTTGCCCGTTTAGATATTGGAGTTTCAATCTTTTTTGCTCTCTCCGGGCTTTTGCTTTTCTATCCATTCGTCATGGCACAACTAACTCACGGCAACACTCCAGCAGCTGCCCCTTTTTTGTTTCGCCGCTTTGTACGAATTTACCCGGGCTACTGGATTGCTCTACTGATTGTGTTGCCGCTGGGGTTAAGCGACCCCGTACGAGGAACCGTCGGACACCTCATGACCTTTGGCCTCGTCCATACCTACAGTCGTGATCCCGGCAGAGTTTTTTCTGGAATCACCCAATCATGGAGTCTGGTAACAGAAATAGGCTTCTACCTCGCTCTTCCTTTCTTGGCCTGGGTTGGCCGCCGCTTGGGAAAAAAGCACTCACTCGATCAACAAGCAGTGCGCCTTCTTCTTTGGTGTTCGATGCTGGCATTCAGCAGTCTTATTTTCCGTGTTGTCATGTTTAAAGTCTCTAAATTCGGGATCGGCACGTGGGGCAGCATCTCCGTGGCCTGGACACCGTCCTATCTTGACCTTTTTGCTGCTGGGATGGGTTTATCTGTCCTCTCGGCTTGGTCAGCCGTGAACCCATCTGTGGGGGAACGTTTGAGTCAAATAGCTCAACGGACCTGGATTTGGTGGTCTCTGGCCGCTTTACTTTTTTGGGCGATGTGTTCGCAATTACCTTTGGCCAAAGGCTTGTTCCGTGCTTCTTTCGAACTCGAAGTATTGCGCCAAAGCATTTACGGACTCATCGGGATTTGCCTCATCGTGCCCATCGTCTTTGCCCGACCTCGATCTACTCCGTTTCTAAGATTTTTAGACAGTCGGGTCATGGACTATCTCGGCATCGTGTCTTACGGCATCTATCTTTGGCATAAGGCCTTTATTTATGTGGCTCACAATGTCTTCGATTGGCCTGAATTAACAGGGAATTTTTGGGTAATCCTTGCTTTCAGCACTTTCGGTTCCATAGCGGCCGCTGGGCTCAGTCATCGCCTAGTTGAGGACCCTCTGACCAAAATGGGTAAACGCTTTCTTCAACGTTCACGGTGACACTCGCCACATAAAGCGCAACTGGGTTGCTTCTTGGTTACCCTTGTCTCTGCTCCGGTAGCAATATTGCCGGTGGGTTCGCAGACGGGCGTTGGTTCTTCCAGTCAGAGTGAACCAACAAAACGAAAACTGACCGTAGAACAATTTCTACGGCAACGCGAACCCTTACTGTCCGCCAAAGGCGGGCCAGGAGCAACACATTATGTCCACCACTTTTTCTGATCTTGGCGTACCTGCCACTATTTGCGAAGCCCTTGAACGCCGCGGGATTACCGAGCCGTTCGAAATCCAAACCGCCACTATCAGCGACCTTTTGGCCCGCCGTGATGTTTGCGGCCGCGCCCCCACCGGTTCTGGTAAAACTTTAGCGTTCGGTATTCCCCTGGTAACTCAGGTAGATAAAGCCCGTCCTCGTCACCCTCGTGCCTTGATTCTGGCCCCTACTCGTGAGTTGGCTGAACAAATTTCTACCGAACTTCGTTCTTTTTCGGGCAAAACCCGTATCGGCGTGATCTACGGTGGTGTCGGTTACGGCCCACAACTTAAAGCCTTGCGTGAAGGCATCGACATTTTGGTGGCTTGCCCCGGTCGTTTAGAAGACCTCATCGAACAAGGCTCGGTAAATCTCTCCGAAGTTGACCATGTAGTACTTGACGAAGCAGATCGCATGGCCGACATGGGATTCATGCCTTCTGTGCGTCGCTTGCTTGACCAAACGCAAGACGAACGCCAAACGGTTTTGTTCTCCGCCACCTTGGACGGCGACGTAGCCAAACTCACCCGGGACTACCTAACCGACCCGGTACGCCACGAAGTGGGCGAAGAAACCCCAGACATCACTGCCGCTCGTCACGTTTTCTGGAAAGTTGGCCGCAACGATCGCATCGATGCAACCGTAGAGGCGTTAAATGCCGCTTGGCCAGCCATCATTTTTTGCCGTACCCGGCACGGTTCAGACCGCTTAGCTAAGCAACTTGAAAAGTCGGGTATTAAAACGGCGGCCATTCATGGTGGCCGCAGCCAGGCGCAGCGCACCCGTGCCCTAAGCGAATTCTCCCGGGGGCGTGTCCATGCTTTGGTCGCTACCGATGTGGCTGCCCGCGGCATTCACGTCGACGGGGTGGCTGCAGTCATCCACTTTGACCCCCCAGAAGATCACAAAGCTTACGTTCACCGCTCGGGCCGTACCGCTCGTGCCGGCGAAAGCGGTGTAGTTGTTTCGTTGTTGTTGCCCGAACAGGTTAAAGACCTCAAACGCATGCAACGCAAGATCGGTTTAGACGAGCCTTTCACCGCTCCTGATGCCGTGGCTTTGGTTGAGTTCGTTCCTGAACCGGATCGCAAAGCCATCCCTACCAAAAAAGCTTCGTCATACAAAAAAGACACAGGAGACGATTCTCCGTCTTATGGCAAGAAAAGCCACAAAGAAGAGCGCCCAGAGCCATCAACACGCTCGCGCCGCAAACATGGTGACCGCACTCAGGATCGCCACCAAAAGTCCTACCAGGAACAAGATTCACCCAAAACTCCAAGCCGACGCAAAGATCGCCATGAGGCCGCAACTGGCCCAAATGGCCCTAATCGCAAGGCCCGGCGCGCTCACTTGCAAGCCGAGAATCAGAAACGAGAATCCTCAGATGACCGGTTCTCGCCAAGTTCCGACGTAGACTCCTCTTATCGTGCCAACCACGGCTCGGTAACTAATAAAACAAAGAGAGTAAATACCATGCCTCGTGGCACTGTTAAATTTTTTAATGCTGAAAAAGGATACGGATTTATTTCCGTTGACGATGGTGAAGATGTATTCGTTCACTACTCCAACATTGATGGCTCGGGTTACCGCAGCCTTGATGAAGGTCAAACCGTTGAATTCGAAGTTGGTGAAGGTCGTAAAGGTCCTGAAGCCCTCGAGGTTCGCAAGGTCTGATTTTCTAACCGTCTAACGACAACGAAAAGCCCTGGCTTCGGCCGGGGCTTTTTCGCGTCACGGCTCACCCTCGTCATGTGGTCTCAGAGACGACATGACGGGGGCAACGCGAAAAGGTTCGCTTCCAACTTGAAGCGAACCTTTTCCGGACTCTTGTTGTATCCGAGCCAAACGGCCCCCTATGGCGTGACCCGAGTTTCCGTCGAGTACCTACGCCCGGCCATCAAGCTGCACTTATCTTCGCGCTAAGTGTCTCTTTTGGCAAGAGGCAGTTAGCAAATTACGTTTTTGGGGCAGTTTTCCTCTCTGACTGAGGTTCCTGTATCCACGATGCTCTCATCGGTTTCGTTGCCGTCAGCATCTTCGGTAGTGACCACAACGCTGCTTCCTGCGGTGGGGCTCCAATGTGGTTGGGCAATGATTCTTCCGCCACCTCGTTGCTGAGTAATTTTTGCTGGACCGTCTGGTTGAGAGAGGCGGTCGTGACCAGCTGAAGCGGGTGAAGCAAGTGCACCCAACATGGTGGCCGCGGCAAAGCCCACGAGGGCAATTTTTCGGGTTACTTTCATTTTCTTTCCTTTGTGTAGTTGGTTTACACGAAGGTGAGTGTCAAAGAGTAAAGATCTAACAGTTTCGAATAAAAAATATTTAATAGGCATGCCCAGATAAACACGGCTAAGTTCTGAGCCACGCCTAGGGGGAGGAACCCATTATGAACACACCATGGATTATCGAAGGCAACGTAGATCCCCGCTGGCCCATTAATACTCGCGGCAATGTGGGTGAGGTTTTCCCCGAGGTGGTAACCATGTTGGGTTACCAACTTGGGGTTATCCCCGCCGAAAAAGCTTGGCGCGGTGCCTACCAAACCTTAGGCATCATGAGCCCGGGCGACTTTTCTTCTGAAGATCCAGTGATCATCGGTCTTTACGGCGGTTACGTGTACCTGAACCTTTCTTACTTACGCATGATGGGGGTTCGTGCCCCTGGTTCGTCTGCAGAAGCCATCGATGTGGCTTTCTTTGGCGAAGGGAGCCCTCCCCCCTACCAGCCCCGCAAGGGCGACAAAAGCATCAGGTCTTCGCTGCGAATTCTTAAAACGGTGCTCGGTGCGCTAGGAAGCAAAAAACTTCCCCCCATCGTGGCCGACAGTTTTTCTCGGGCCGAGGCTTACGCTGCTCTCCGCCCATCGCTCGATGCCCCCGACCAAGAACTCTTGGACTATCTGATGACCTTTCCGGCGGCCTTCGGACCAGCTTTTGGTAACCACATGCAATCCACTGCCATTGCCTCCATTGTCTCTGGCGTCTTGATTGATGCGTGTGCGGCAGCCGGCGAACCGGGTTTAGCAACCCACCTTTTGGGGGCCTCCGGCGAGGTGCACTCCGCTCAGTATTCGCATGACCTTTATCGCATTGCTCAGTCGGTGCGTCAACAACCTACGGTGAACGCGGCGTTCGGCCAAGGCGTTGAGGGCCTACTTGACCGTTTGGCCGGCCAACCCGATGCCGAAGATTTTTTAGCGCAGTTTGCCCAGTTCGTTGAAAACCATGGGCATCGCGGCCCCAACGATTGGGAGCTTTCTTCTCGTACCTGGGAAAACACCCCAGAATTAGCTTTGGTGGCTTTAGACCGTATGCGGGTAGCCGACCACGACCTCTCTCCTGACAGCCGATTGGCCGACGATGACACTCGCCGCCAAGAAGCGGCCGCCACAGTGCGTCCGCACTTGAACTTCATGGACAAGATGAACTTTGACAAAGCCTTAAAAGCTTCGCCATTTTGGTCTCAAGCCCGAGAAGCGACCCGCGACCGTGCGGTGCGCATCAACTTGCCTGCCAAACAGGTCTACCGAGAGTTGGTGCGGCGAGCGGCCGAACGAGGAGGCAACCCCGACCCAGTACGGGTGGCTTTGCTTAACCCCTACACCGAACTGGCCGACTACACAAAAAACCCTGGCGCTTTTACCAAGATAATCGAAGAACGTGGCGCTCTTTTTGATCGCTTCTCCGCTGTTACTCCGCCGTTTTTCTTAAGCAGCCAAGAAGAAGTACCTTCTCTTGAGGAACTCGAAGCCACCCAAGCGGCGTTAACTGCCGTGCCGCAGGCCAAAACTGGTGACGTGTTAACCGGTAATGCTGGCAGCCAGGGTGTGGCACGAGGTCGAGCCCGCATTGTGATGGACCCCGCCGCTGCTTTCGATTTAGAGCCCGGCGAAGTACTGGTTGCTCCGTTGACCGACCCGGCGTGGACTCCCCTCTTTTTGCCCGCTGCTGCGGTCGTGGTAAACGTGGGCGCCCTACTGAGCCACGCCATCATCGTGTCTCGAGAACTCGCTATCCCCTGCGTGGTCGCCTTAGAAGGGGCTACCGACATAATCCCCAATGGGGCTTTGGTGGAGGTCGACGGCACTGCAGGCACGGTCACCATCATCGAGGAATAGATCTTTTCTCTTGACGGCCGCCGATAGATTGGCCGCATGAACGCACTTAACGACCTGTTAGAAACCAACGGTTATCTCGTCATTGACGGCGCCATGGGCACTGAGCTTTTTGCTGCCGGCTTGACCTCTGGCGACTCGCCTGAACTCTGGAATGTAGAAAACCCCGAAGCGGTGCAGGCCGTGCACCGGGCTTATGTGGCTGCTGGGTCAGACATTATTTTGACCAACACTTTTGGCGGCACGCGTTTTCGTATGAAGCTCCATAAGTTACAAGACCGCGTTGACGAAATTAATCAAGCGGCGACCGCCAACGCTCGCTTGGCCGCCGACGAGGTCGAACGTACGGTGTTGGTAGCAGGCTCTATGGGCCCAACCGGTGAACTTCTGTTTCCTCTCGGTGAACTCACCGCCCAAGAGGCCCAAGAGGGTTTCGCCGAACAAGCGGCAGCGCTCACTGCTGGAGGCGCCGACTTGTTGTGGCTGGAGACCTTGAGTTCCCTTGAAGAAATGGAAGCTGGGGTAAAAGGTGCGCAAAGCGTTTCTGACCTGCCCATCGTGGTGACCATGAGCTACGACACGGCAGGACGCACCATGATGGGGGTAACCGGTACCGAAATGGGTGCTCGATTAGCAGAACTCGGAGTAAGCGCCACCGGGGCCAACTGTGGCGCCAACCTAGCCGACACCGAATCTGCGGTGACCCAAATTAAAGAAGCCAACGGCGGTTTGCCGGTGGTTTCTAAAGGCAACGCCGGCATACCGGTGTGGGTAGGCAGCGACCTTCACTACGACGGCACCCCAGAAATCATGGCCGCCCACGCTTACCGCCTTCGCCAGGCCGGTATCTCTATTATTGGATCCTGTTGCGGTAGTACCCCAGAACACATTGCGTATATTTCGGCAGTGCTCAAAGGGGAAAAGCCAGTCCCCGACGTTGAGCCACCAGTAGGCACTCAAACCAACCCGCAACGCGAAAACGGCGGCACCCGCAGGCGCCGCCGCAATCGGGATTGACTTTCAAACTCTTGGCCTCGTAGTTCTAAACTTAAAAATCTTTTTGTAGGGCCAAAGTTTCTTGGGCTGCGGTGTAGCCCAACGCCATGAGTTTTGGGGCATCGTTGAAATCGTCGTCAATACCCGGGTTGTCTAACGGTAACCGCAAGTGCAACACCGGGCACCACGCCGGTACGTCACGCCATTGTTGGCGGGTCAACTCGGCAGCCGCCGCCCGAAACCCCGTCATCATCACCGATAAAGCGGTTTGTTTTTCTGGCGGCAAAAAGGGGGCGGCAACATCAAAGACCACCAAGCGGGCCGGTTGCAGCGAAAGGGCGTAGCGCAAAGGAATGTTTGATACCACCCCGCCATCCATGTGGTGGTCACCGTCAGAAAGTTCAACGGCAGGGAGCACCCCGGGCATGGCGGCCGAAGCACAAAGCAATTCAACCGAGGGGCCTTTGCTCCACCACACATGGCGACCGGTCGAAGCCGCCGTAGTGGCCAGATGAAAGGGTATTTCTGTCTGGCTTATGTCTTCTACTGGCACGTTGGCGGCAATGAGCTCTCGCAGACGTTCCCCATTATCAAAACTCGGGTGGCCGCGAATAATGGCCGCCATGTTTCGTAACACACTGCCGCGAATAGGCGACTTTTCAGCTGCTTGGGCCCATACCTCTTCTAGAAGGCTCAGCCGTTCTAGCGTAGGGTCAGAGGCCAGTACTAAACCATTAAGCGCTCCGGCCGAGACCCCCACGACCTGGTCGGGAACAACGCCGTGTTCGAGCACGGCGCGTAGCATACCCACTTGTGCCGCACCGCGTACTGCTCCCCCGGAGAGCACAAAGATGGTTCCCTCGCCGCGAGGGCGAAAGCGTTGTCGTAGTGCGGCAAAACGCCCCACCGTTGTGCCTCTTAGCGAAACTGCCTATTCGGCAGCGTCTGTAGGTTCGTCGGCGCCAAAGGTTTCTTCAGGAGCAGTTAATGCGCTTCCTGAACGCTGTCGGACCACCAGAGCTGCCAAAAGGGCTGCGATAACCACCACGATGATGATCACCGTGGTATTTGAGCTCTCTGCTGACATGTCTGCAGAAGCGGTAAGCGTTTTCCCTTCGCCAAAGAGGTCAACGTCCCAGTGCAAGGTTGAACCATCAATCGAATCGGCGTTATGGGTAAGCACTGTGCCCGGCAAGGTGACTTCAATAGTGAATTCTGGGTCGGGGATGTCAAACATTTCTAGCATCATGGTGATTTCGTCCATCTCCATGTCTTCGTCGCTTCCGAGGTCATTCATGTCCATGCTGAAAGAAATAGTGTCGCCATCAACCACAAAGCCACCACCGTCCATGTCTCCTACCCCACTGGGGTCAAAGTTGGCAAAATCTGCGGTGAAAGCAATGCCGCACCAGCCGTCTTCAGTTACTGGGGTAACCGTTGCGCCGGCGGGGAGGTCCGTGGTCAGGTCCATGTCGGCTTCGCCGCTTTGGATTTCTCCACAGAAGTCAAAGTCGGCGCCTTCTTCCATGGCCGCTATGGCGGCGAGTTTGTCTGAGTACAGCATGGTGCCGGCAATGGTGCCGTTGCCTTCAGCGTCCACAGCGATTTCCATATTGATTCGCATACAAGCGGTCGCCAAGAGTGATGTTGCAACAAATAAGGTGAAGATTCGTAGGAGTTTCATGGCATCATCCTAAAGAAAGCGATACCTTTTGTCAATGATCCTTCACTTAGCCGTTGCCTTTTTGTTGCTTTTTGTGAGCGGTTGCGCCACCTCGTCAACCGCTCCGACGGTTACTTCAGATACTCAACCTGTTTCTGCCACGGTTTTATCGACTACCAGCCTTGCTGCTTTGACCACCACAGTCTTGACCGGTACCTCAACAACTGTGGCAACCACGACAGCCACGGCGGCCGTACCCACCACAAGCACTCTTCCTCCTTGTAGCGCCACCGGCCACGGCCCTCCCGAACACATTGATGTCTTAGATAATGAACAAATTTGGATTGCCACTTTTGATGGAAAAACCTTAAGCGATGAACGTCTCGTTGCCGAGGGAGCGTCGGTGCCCGATGGCCTCATGATTGATGGGGTCTTGCATTTGTGGTGGGTGCAGGCCGCCGACCACACCATTCATCACGGAACGCTTGAAGATGGGCGCTTTACTGATTTGGGTTCCATCGTGGTAAATGGAAAGATCTTTGCCGGCATGGTTGACCCCGATGTCGTTCTCTTAGCTAGTGGGTCCATTGGCCTCAGCGTGCTTGATGGTTTTCTTCGCCACGGGCCACCGGGGCCTATTTGTTACCTGCTTTCTGCCGACGGCCAGCATTTCAGTACCCATCGAGGCTTGCTTGACCTCCCCGACCGGTTTGACCCGTCACTAGTAATTTTGGACGACCAATGGTGGTTGGCGGTTGGTTTAGCTATGGAAGAAACCCCCACCACAGAAATTTATTTAGGAAGCGCCGATGGGGATTTTTCTTGGCAAGCAACCGTTGACGGGGCCGTACCCGACCTCTCTTATTTTGAAGGCCAGTTTCGCCTTTTGACTTGCACACCCAACGGCATGCGCCACTACACCTCCACCGACGGTGTTACCTGGCAGTCGCTCGACAACGTGCAACTCCTTGGTTGTGACCCATCCACGGTGGCCGGCACCAACCTGCTGGTCTATAAAAAATCAGCAGGTATGGAGCCGCCGTTAAATTAACCCTTAGTGGCAAATATCAATGACCAGCCGTGACGGGTTGCTTAAGGTAAATACGTTGAACGGAGCTTGATGATCGACGCCGATTCCCCATGTGGAATATCCTTCGTAGTCTCCAACAAGTTTTGCTTCAACAAGGTTGCTGGCGCCGACGTCTGCCCCCATGAGTGAGGTGGGGCCGGCGTACCACTCTGCTTCGGGGAGCGCCCATCCGCTAGAAGCCAGCATTCTTATAGAAAGAAACTCTGTGCCGTCAATATCAGCCACAAAACCTGATCCGTCTTGGAGGACGGGGCCGACATTCCAAGCGATTTCCCACCCAGCCGGTGGGGTGGAGTCAGCACGGAATTCAAGTACCCACCGGTCGTAGCCGTCATGAGCCCCAATACGGGCCGTTTCTTGCACGTGGGGGGCGACAAAAATTCCCGAACCGCCTGGCCAACCGGCAGTCACTTTTGCATCGGTGGTCCAAGAGGTATCGCAGGGGGTCACGGTAGCTTCAGTGGTGGTGGTCACTGTGGTCGCCGGAGCCAAAGTGGTGGTTACCACGGTTGTGGTGGTGACCGCTGGCGTGGTCGTCGTGGTGGCTACGGCAGTACTGGTCGTGGTGGCTACGGCAGTACTGGTCGTGGTGGCTACGGCAGTACTGGTCGTGGTAGTGGTGACCGCTGGTTCAGCGGTAGTAGTTTTGTCACCAGAACAGCCCGTGGCGCCTAGCACAAGAGCAAAGCCAAAGACTAGTGCGGACATTTTGTGTGTGTTTTTCATTATTTCTCCTTAGTGAGTGTCACTATTACGAGCCTGTTCTTCCCTTAATCTTACACATTCCTTAATTTCTTTTTACCAGGCCGATGGCAGTACCATTAGGTTTATGACCGTTGCTTATCTTGACCCTGTACACCCGGTAGATATTTCTGATCAGTACAGCGGCCAAGACCACCCTATGCGGGTGGTTACTCGAGAAGTAGCTTTTGACAACACTTGGGATGCGGAACGGCGGGCCACTGTACGCGGCGTTTTTGATGGCCTCGCCGAAGAATGGGCGGCTACCCGCAGTAACCCCGAGCGCATGGTCCCTCTTGAGGATGCTCTTTGTCGCGGCGAAGTGCAGGGCACCATCGCTTTGGAACTAGGCGCCGGCACCGGAATAGCCACCCAAGTTCTGCAGAATCATTTTTCTACGGTGGCCACGGTGGATCTTTCGCCGGAAATGCTTTTTCGTGCGCCAAAGGCAGCTTTGCGGGTGTGTGCTGATGCTCAGCAGTTGCCTTTTGCCGATGATGCCGCCGATGTTTTAGTTCTCATGAACATGTTGTTGTTTCCTGCGGAGGTTGATCGTTGTTTGGCCCCCGGTGGGGCGTTGGTTTGGGTCAACAGTCGCTCTGGCGACACGCCGATTCATCTTCCGGCCGAAGATGTAGTAACTGCTTTGCCGGGGCGCTGGCAGGCCGTTGCCTCGTTTTCGGGTTCTGCCTCTTGGTGTGTGGTACGCCGCTTTTAGCGAACCGTTTGCGGGTCGCCTGTTTTTATGCTGTAGCGGCTGTCTTAAGTAACCGACGGAGGAAACAGCCATGGACGACAACTATTCGAAAGTGCTTTTAGACGAATCGGAAATGCCCACCCAGTGGTACAACATTATCCCCGACTTGCCGGTTCCTCCGCCTCCGCCGCTGCACCCCGGTACTCGTGAGCCCATTGGCCCCGATGACTTAGCCCCGTTGTTTGCTATGGGTCTCATCGAACAAGAAGTTTCGGCCGAGTCGTACATTGATATCCCTGGCGAGGTGTTGGACATCTATCGTTTATGGCGTCCCAGCCCGTTGTTGCGGGCCCGCCGTTTAGAAAAAGCCCTAGATACTCCGGCCAAGATTTTCCTCAAATATGAAGGGGTTAGCCCGGCTGGTTCGCACAAGGTCAATACCTCGGTGCCGCAGGCTTATTACAACGCGAAAGAAGGCATCACCAAGATCACCACCGAAACCGGGGCTGGGCAGTGGGGTTCCGCTATGGCTTTTGCCACGGCACAGTTTGATATCGAGTGCGAGGTCTGGCAGGTGCGGGCTTCTTATGACCAGAAGCCTTATCGCAAAACCATGATGGAAATTTGGGGCGCTACCTTGCACCCCAGCCCTTCAGATTTAACCGAAGCCGGGCGAGCTATTTTGGCCGCCGACCCCGATAGCCCGGGGAGCCTAGGTATCGCTATTTCAGAAGCGGTAGAGATGGCGGTTCAAGACGAGAACACCCGTTATGCCTTAGGTAGCGTCTTGAACCACGTGTTGTTGCATCAAACAATTATCGGCGAAGAGGCTTTGTTGCAGTTGGCCAAGGTGGGCGAAACGCCCGATGTGTTGGTGGGCTGCACCGGAGGTGGGTCAAACTTTGGTGGCTTGTCTTTCCCCTTCTTGCGGGAAAAACTCGCCGGGCGCATGAACCCCACTATTCGTTGTGTCGAACCAGCCTCTTGCCCGTCGCTCACTAAGGGCGAGTACCGATATGACTTTGGCGATACGGGGCAACTTACCCCGTTGGTCAAGATGCATACCTTGGGGCACACTTTTGTACCCGACCCTATTCACGCTGGTGGTTTGCGTTATCACGGCATGTCCCCGTTGGTTAGCCACATTTATGATCAGGGCCTGGTAGAGGCGGAAGCTATTCATCAAACGGAGTGTTTCGAAGCGGCGGTGTTGTTTGGCCGCACCGAAGGCATCATTCCTGCTCCAGAACCTACTCATGCCATTGCCGCCGCTATTCGCGAAGCTTTGCGCTGCAAAGAGACCGGCGAGGAAAAGGTTATTTTGACCGCCTTGTGTGGTCATGGCCATCTTGATTTGGCTTCTTATGAGAAGTTCTTGGCCGGTGAGTTGGTGGACTACGACTACCCGGCAGAAAAAGTAGCGGCCGCTATGGCTCAAGTCCCGGTGATTGATTAATCCTATTTTTGGTGGCGCCGTTCGGCGGCGACGCTAATGAGCCAGGTGAGTCCTCCTAGCACGGCCAGAAACATCGCCGTGCCGAGGTCCGCTCGAGTTAGGTAAAGAAACCCGACGGCGAGCAGGAGTAATAAGACATTGGGGGTGCTGGGCTTTTTCACGAGGCCACGTTACCGCTAAGTCTCTTGGTGAAACTTTTTTGCCCAATGAGTATAAACTGAGAATGATTCTCATTACACTAAAGGGATGCGCAACTTATTTTTTTTCCTCGCCCTGCTGCTGGCTGGTATCTCTTGTAGTTCTCAAGACAACGCCGCTTCCCCGCTGCTGGCCACCACCCCCGCTTGGGCAGAAGTCGTGTCGTCAGTGGCCTGCCAAGCAGACGTCCCCTCTTTGATTTCTGCCCAGGCCGACCATCACGCCGACGCCCCCTCGCTGGCTGACCGGTCTTCCCTTGATCAAGCTGAAATAATTTTTAGTAACGGTTTGGGTCTAGAGGCCGGCTGGAGTGCCGCCTTAGCCGCCACCCCTACGCCGGTGTTTGAAGCGGCCACTGCCTTGAACCTGACCCAAGGCGACCCACACTTTTGGCTTGATCCAAACTTGGTACGCACCCTTTTGCCGAGCATCGAAGCTGCTTTGCTCGCCCACAGCGATTTAACCGCCGACGAACTTTGGCGTTGCCGGCAAGAAACTGACCAACAATTAGTGGCTCTTGACGCAGAACTAGCCCAACGTATTTCTGTCATACCGGTTTCCCAGCGACTGCTGGTTACCGACCACCAATTTTTAACCCACCTCGCCGATCGCTACGACATCACCGTGATCGACACCCTCGTAGACGACGACAGTTCGCTTGCCGAGGCCAGCACCGCCCGCCTGACCCAGTTGATGTCCGTTATGGAATCTACAAACACTTTCGTTATTGCAGTGGCTGAAGACGCCCACCTTGAAGAAGCCCATCGGTTAGCCGAAGTAACCGGCGCTCACCTGGTAGAGGTGCCGGTAGCTCCTTTACCCCACCAATCTTTAGCCGACATTTTGACCGAGTTGATAGACCTCTTAGTTGCCGCTTGGCAAAACGACTAAGCGTTTGCTGATCTTGTTTTTTTCCAGCCTGCTTTAACTAACGCCACCAGTAAAAACTCCAACACCACGATCAAAGCCATAGAACCACCGGCGGCTGCCCCCTGGTGAAAGCTCATCAAAGCACCCACCACCACAGCGATTGCCCCAAACCCCACTGCGGTGACCATAATGATCGGCACCCGGCGTACCACCAGCATGGCCGTAGCGGGCGGGGCCACCAAAAAGGCAAAAACCAGCAAAGCGCCTACCGCTTGAAAAGAAGCCACCACTGAAATCGCCACCAAAGCCATAAGAACAAAATGGGCACGCTGTGGGCGAAGACCTAAAAGTTCCGCTTGCGTCTCGTCAAAGGTGGCCACCAAAAACGCTCGATGAAAAAACACCACGCCACCCACGGCAAGGGCGGCGGCCCCGAATTGACGCCACAGGTCGCCGGATTGAATGCCGGTTACCGACCCAAAGAGCACCCGATGCAAATCGCCGGCGTCTGACCCAGCATCGCTAGAGATGATCACCACGGCCAAGGCCAGCATGCCTACGAACAACAGGCCAACCGAAACATCATCGGGCAGTGGGGTGAGTCGACGCACGCCGCCTACCCCGGCCACCATGACCAGGGCCGCCACCAAAGCCCCCACCACCGGGTCAATGCCCAACACCACAGCAAGGGCAATACCGGGCAACACCCCATGAGCTAGGGCATCGCCCAAAAACGTTAGCCCGCGCAGCACTACCCAGGTGCCCACCACCGAGGTAGCCAATACGGCCAAAAGCCCGGCCCACAGCGCCCGCTGCATAAATACGTTGTCCACAAACGGCAAAACCCACCAAGTCCAGGGGTCAGTGATGAATTCCATTTCCTTACCTTCCAAACCGTAAATGAGAATGAATCTCAATACTAGCCGTAAAGCGCCGGTTCCTCACACGACCAACCATCTACCGGAACCACCAACAAATACAAATAAGCAAACACCACTTCGGTCACGCACTCACTGTTCGACAAAAACGCCCCATGGCCATCCCCATCGGTGGTAATCAAAACTGCATCCCCCACCGCCGCTCGCAAGCCCTCAGCCCAAGCCATCGGGGTCGCTGGGTCGCCTTCCATAGCGATAACCAAAGCCGGAACCGCCATATCAGCCGGCATGGAGAGCAGTGGGTCAACCGCCGCCGGAACACCAAAACAACCGGTGGTCCCGCGAAAAATAGGCCCAAAATGCGGCAACGTGCTGGCCAACGCACCATTTGCTTCCACTATTTCTTCTTGACTGGGGCGCCCAGGGTCATCAGCACAATTGATCAACAAGTTGGCCGCATTTGAATTGTCGTAACTGCCGTCGGGCTGGCGGCCGATCATGTCGTCCACTAAACCCTGGAAAATGTTTCCCTGTCGCTCCTCTAAAACCTCCACCACGCCCTCAACCAGGTCGGGCCAGCTCTGCGGCGAATACAAGGCCACCCCCACCCCAAACACAAACTCCGCCCGAGACAACTCTCGCCCCTCACCGACCAAAAAGTTTTGCTCCTCCAACAAAGCATCTGCGGCAAAAAAAGCAGCCTCCGGGCCACCAAATTCATTCAACGCACACGCAGCATCAGCCCGGCAATCCGCAGCAAAACGGCTCCAAGCTGACTCAAAACCATCTCCCTGCACCGAGGAAAACTTGGTTAACTGCTCAGCGGGGTCTAACGGGCCGTCGAGCACCATGGCTCGCACCCGGTCAGGAAACAACCCCGCATACACCGCCCCCAGACGCGTCCCGTAGGAATACCCCAAATAGGTGATCTGCTCTACCCCCAAAGCACTACGCATTTCGTCTATGTCTCGCGCCGCATTATTTGTCCCCACATGAAGCAATAATTCGCCGCTGAGGTCTTGACACTGTTCTACATAATCCAACTGTTCAACAAATAACGCCGACAGATCATCGCCTGCATCAAATGCTTGCTTGTCGTCAGTGTCGTAATCGGTGGGGCACAAAACCGCCGAAGAGGCCCCAACGCCACGCGGGTCAAAGCCCACTACATCAAACTGAGGGAACACCATGGACCACAGGTCAGCAAACTCCCCCACCATGTCCAGACCCGACCCACCGGGCCCGCCCGGGTTCAAAAACAGTGGTCCCAAATAGGGTTCCTCCACCGCAGCCACACGCACCACGGCAATGCTTACCGTCTCGCCACTGGGGTTTGCGTAATCCATGAGCACCGTTAAATCAGCACATTCCGCTACCCCCCAGCAGTCTTTCCAAGCAAGCGAACCAGCGACAGTCGAAGTGGTCGCCGAGGTGGTGGGCTGCGGCACCTCGGAGGTGACCGCCACCGCAGTGGTACTCGTTGTGTTGTCTATTCCACACGCCCCGGCCAGCAAAACCGCTAGCAGTAGAAGGTGGGATTTTCTCAAGCAGGCCAATGTTCTCGCAGACGTTTCCACGAGTCATTCAAGGCTTCGGGTAAAACCCGAGCCCCCGCCACCGAAGTCAAAAAATTCGTGTCGCCCAACCAGCGCGGCAAACAATGCACATGCAAATGTTCCGGCACTCCGGCGCCCGCGGCACGCCCCTGGTTCAAACCAACGTTGATGCCCCCCGGCATATAGGCCGCTTCAAGTGCCGTCACCGTGTCCCGCACCATGAGCCACAACTCGGCGTGCTCTTCGTCGGTCAAATCGGCCAACGTTCCCACCACTCTTTTGGGCAACACCATGGCGTGCCCACTGGTGTAGGGGTAAACATTAAGCAAAACAAAACAGGCATCACCACGAGCCACCACAAAGGTTTCCTCGTCGGGTAACCCACTGCGTTCTATGGCCGAAAAAATTGAGCCACCCTCGGGAATGTCTGGCAACTCGCGCTGGTCTTGCTCCCCGGCCAAATAGGCCTGCCGCCAACCTGCCCAAAGGTGGTCAAGTCGACTCACTGGCGCTCCGCCACCTCGGTAGCCAAACGAGCACAAAACTCTTCAAACGCCAAGTCGCGTTCTGGTTCTTTGGTACCGCGGGCATTTTCACCCACCGTGTCATGCGCTACGTCATCGTCGCCCACCACCAACACGTGCGGCGTTTTCACTACCTTGGCTTCGCGCACCCGTTTACCCAAGGGGTCGCTAGCTTCGGCAATCGACGCTCGAAAACCGTCTTCGGTTAAACGGTCAACCAACTGTTGGGCGTAGGCCTGATGTTCGTCGGCTACCGGCAAAATGCGTACCTGTTCTGGCGCCAACCACGTGGGAAACGCCCCGGCGTAGTGCTCTAACAACACACCGAAGAAACGTTCAATGGAGCCCATAAGTGCTCGGTGGATCATCACCGGTCGGTGACGTCCCCCATCTGAACCAACGTATTCCAGTTCAAAACGTTCCGGGAGGTTGAAGTCCAGTTGAATGGTCGACAGTTGCCATGGGCGACCGATGGCATCGGTGACGTCCACATCGATCTTGGGGCCGTAGAACGCTCCGCCGCCTTCTTCGACCACATAGTCCAAACCGGCGGCCTCTAAAGCGCCTCGCAAACCATCAGTGGCTTCTTCCCACATCTCATCTTCGCCTACCGATTTTTCCGGTGGACGGGTCGACAATTTGGCTTGAAAATCATCAAACCCAAAGGCTCGCAATACCGACAAGGTAAAGGTCAACAAAGAAGCCAACTCTTCGGCTACCTGTTCACGGGTACAAAAAATATGTGAATCATCTTGAGTAAATCCTCGGCTACGCAACAAGCCGTGAATGGCTCCCGACAACTCATAGCGGTAGACCGCTCCCAGCTCAAAAAAGCGCACTGGCAGCTCACGGTAACTCCGCTGGCCGCTATCAAAAATAGCCACATGGAACGGGCAGTTCATGGGCTTGGGGTAGTAAGAAGCACCGTCGAGTTCCATCGGCGGGTACATGCCATCGGCGTAGAAGTCCAAGTGGCCGCTGGTTTCCCACAAAACCGACTTGGCAATATGGGGGCTGTAGACAAAGTCGTAGCCGCCTTTTTCGTGACGTTCTCGGCTGTAGTCCTCAATAATTTTGCGCACCAAAGCGCCCTTGGGGTGCCACACCGCCAAACCAGGGCCAAGAGACTCTGGCCAAGACACCAAATCTAACTCGGCAGCCAGACGGCGGTGATCACGTTTTTCGGCTTCAATGAGGTTTTGCAAATGGCGTTTAAGGTCTTTTTTATTGGCCCACGCGGTGCCGTAAATGCGTTGAAGCATGGGCCGGGTGGTGTCGCCTCGCCAATAAGCGCCCGCAACTTTTTGTAAAGCAAAATGCCCCAGACGGCCCGTTGAAGGCACATGAGGGCCTAAACACAAGTCCACAAAACCCTCACCATTGCGGTAATAACTGACCGTACCACCGGCTCCGGTTTCGGCCGCCAACTCACCGTCGCCTCCGCCAGTCGTTACTTTTTCAATAATTTCTCGCTTATATATGTGGTCGGCGAAGATGGTCAGCGCCTCGTCGGTGGTGGCCTCGCCGCGTTCAAACGGTTGATCAGCAGCCATGATTTCACGCATTTTCGCATCAATGGCCGCTAAATCTTCTTGGCTAAAGGTGCCCCCCTCAGGGAGTTCAAAGTCGTAGTAAAAACCATGATCAATGGGCGGGCCGATGGCGTAGGTGGCGCCCGGCCAAAGTTCAAGCACCGCTTGGGCCAACACATGGGCGGTGGAGTGGCGCAAGGTGTGGAGGCCTTGGTCGCTGGGCGGGGTAACGATGGCCACGGTGGCGCCGTTAACCAGCGGAACCACCAGGTCTTTTTCTTCACCGTTTACCACGGCGATCAAGGCATCCCGGGCCAAACCAGGGCCGATGTCTGCCGCCAGGTCGGCTGCCGTAGCCCCATCGGGCAGGGTACGTTCAGAACCATCGGGCAGGGTGATGCAAATATCAGTCATATGTCTTGAGGTTAGCCAACTGACAGCCCCGCACCGCTGTATTAGAGCACAACCCCTAAGCAAGCCGCCGCTGTCTTGGCCCCTTGCCCTTGAGTAACTGCTTGGTCGATCACCGCCAGCGCTCCGGGGGCGTCGAGATCGTCGTCCAGCAACGCCCCTATTTGCCCGACAAGAGTGGGTGATTCCGTATTGTTTTTCGCAGCCCGCCAACGTTTCAAACGGTCATCTGCGGTGGTTAGCAGTCGCGGGTCCCACGACCACGAACGACGGTAATGGTGGGAGAGCAACAAAAGCCGAAGGGCCATCGGGTCGTGGCAACGCAAGAGGTCAGCCACAAAAACGAGGTTGCCTAACGACTTAGACATTTTTTCACCCTCATGGACCACCATGGCTTGGTGCATCCAATGGTCAGCTAACGGCTGACCGGTGGCTGCCTCAACTTGAGCCGCCGAACATTCATGGTGCGGGTAAATCAAGTCGGTGCCACCCCCGTGGAGGTCCACCGGTGAACCCAAATACCGTAAAGCCAGCGCCGAACATTCCACGTGCCAACCGGGGCGGCCCCTCCCCCAGGGGGCATCCCAAGCCGGTTCATCTGCACCAGAAGGAACCCACAGAACTGAGTCCAAAGGGTTGCGTTTACGCGGGTCGCCGGGTTCCTCCCCTCGTTCTGCACCGATGCGCACCATGGCGTCGCTACTCAACCCACTGAGTTTTCCAAAATCAGGTGCCGACGAGACATCAAAAAAAACTGTTCCGTCCACCACATAGGCCGCTTGTTTGTCCAAGAGTTTATGAATCAAGCCTCTAATTTCTGGGATAGCCCCGGTGGCTCTCGGCTCCCGCCAAGGAGCCAAGTTGCCTAAGGCTTCCATATCGACATCAAACTGGCGCACTCCGCCAAAAGCCAAATCAAGATGGTGCACTCCTCGCCGGCGGGCGGCCCGCAAAATGTCGTCGTCGACATCGGTGATGTTGCGCACCAGGCGAGTGGTGTGCCCACGTTGTTGCAAGCGGCGCTCTAACACATCATAAATAACGTAAGTGGCGGCGTGCCCAAGATGCGTGGCATCGTAAGGGGTGATGCCACAAAGGTAAAAAGTAACCTCCGGCTTGGGGTTAAAATCAACCACCTTTCGTTGAGCCGTGTCGTAAAGCCGCAAAGGGGTCAGCACCCCGGTCATCATTTTTGGTCGCTTTGGTCGCTTTGGTCGCCGATGCCTGTGAAGCGTACCGCTACTTGGGTTTTATATTTGGTGTTGAGTTGCAGCAGCACTGCCGTAAAAGCCTCAATGGCCATGGCATTAGAAAGCCCACCGGCATCTAATGGCCGAACGCCCGGAAACTTACTCAGCAATTGACAAACCGCTTCGGTGGCCCGCTTATGATCCGAACAAATCAGTACATCACTCACCAAATCGGCAGCAAGGTTGCCGAGTTCGGCCGCTGGCACATGTTGCAAGGTGGCGGCCACAAAGGCATCAGGAACCTCCACCTGCACGCTGGCCGCTACCGAGCCGCGCGGTGGCACCAGAGGCTGAAACTCCCCGTGCACCAAGGCCAAAGCGTTGGACATACAAATCACTACCTTGCCGTGCAAATGCTCAACCACCGAATAAGCAGTAGAAGCAGCGGCATCCCAAGGTGTGGTGATCGCCACTAATTCGGCTTGGGCAGCTTCCTGATTATCGGTGGCTTGGATACGGAGATCATGATCGGGCCAGCGCTCGACAATTTTGTCTCGTTCTTCCAACGATCGATACCGAGACCGCGAACCCAACAAAACTTCATGACCCACCGATGCTAAACGGGCAGCTAAAGCGGTTCCGGCGGGGCCAGTGGCACCCAATAATCCAATTATCATAAGAACAGCGTAGACTATGGCTCCCCTCTCTGCGGTAAGCGGGGCGATAGGGTCTGGGAAATCCATCGCCCGGCATGGGCTTATTTTCGAAGGGAACGTCATGGGCATTCTTGAGGGCAAAAAGTTACTGATCACCGGGGTGCTTACTGATGCTTCGCTGGCTTTTTCCATTGCCCGTTTGGCACAAGAAGAAGGCGCCGAAATTGTTCTTACCGGTGCGGGCCGGGCTCTTCGCCTCACCCAACGCACCGCCCGCAAGCTGCCTACCGAACCTGAAGTTTTAGAATTTGATGTCACCTCGGCAGAACAAGCAGTGGCCCTGCGCGAGCATTTAGAGAAAAAATGGGGCCGGGTAGATGGGGCTTTGCATGCCATCGGTTTTGCCCCCGAGGTGTGTTTGGGCGACGACTTTATGGCCGCCCAATGGGCCGACGTGGCGGTGGCTATGGAAATTTCTGCCTACTCTTTGAAAACGGTGGCTGAAGTAGTAGCCCCGTTGATGACCGACGGAGGGTCCATCATTGGCTTGGACTTCGATGCTCGTGTCGCTTGGCCGGCTTACAACTGGATGGGGGTAGCCAAAGCTGCCTTAGAGTCGGCTTCTCGTTACCTGGCCCGCAACTTAGGCCCCGACAATATTCGGGTAAACATGGTGGCCGCCGGCCCTATTCGTACTGTGGCTGCCAAAAGTATTCCTGGCTTTGCGGCTTTTGAAGATGCCTGGTCTGACCGAGCCCCGTTGGGTTGGGATGTCAACGACCCCGAACCGGTGGCTCGCACTTGCGTGGCTTTGCTTTCCGACTGGTTTCCGGCCACCACGGGCGAAATGATCCACGTAGATGGCGGTTTTCACGCCATGGGTGTTTAAAACTTTCTATTCGCTAGGTTCCTGTGACCGGGGGGCAGTTCGCCCATTCTCACAGTGGGCTTCCACAATGGGGAATGGATTAATCGAGTTGTCTGGATGCCCACCGGGGCGGTATTCAAAGTGCACGTGGTTGCCAACGGCATTGCCGGAGCGCCCCACGTAGCCGATTACCGTACCGGCTTCTACCCATCCATCGCTGCCATAACTGCTGAGGTGGGTACCAAACCAAACGTCGCCGTTGGCCGTGGTCAGGTTAAAAGACAGGCCACCAATTTTATCTCTGCGAAACACCACCGTGCCGGGTTCGGGAGCCACTAGGGGCGTGCCCCATCTGGCCATAATGTCAATTCCGTCATGGGTTCGTCCGCCAGAGCGGGGCTCTCCCCACGAGTCTCGGTACTGCATTTCGCCGGCTACCAAACACACCCAGGTGGTTGACCCGACGTGGCGGTTAACGGCGGCTTGGCTTGCTTCGGCCAGTGCTCGGGTTTCTAGTTCTCGACGTTGCTCATCGGTAAGGGCCGCCAATATTGCTTCTTGTTCTTTTTGGAGTTCTCGGAGGTTCAAGAGCCCTTGACCAATGGTGTCGCCCAACATTTCGCTTAGTTGGCTGGTTTGCGTTGCTTGCCGGTTGAGGGCTTCGATCTGGGCTATTGCCGGTGACGCTGTTTCTGTTAGCTCTCTCGCTACTTCGGTGGCTTCGTTTCCTGCGGTCACCGCAGCATCCACTACCATTTGTAAGCCTTCCGGGGGGTTGGTCACCCATGCTTGATCTGCTTCTTGGGCGTCGGCCACTGTGCAGGCCGCCAACAGCCCAAACGCGACAAAGAAAGCAGGAATACGGAACATTTCGTTGAGGGTAGTCGCCGAGGGGTAAAAAAGGGCCGCGGCGGTTCATTCCCAAAGGGGGCAGTGGTCACAGCGGGCAAGGGCCGTGGGCGGCGTTTTTGGGCTATTCCCCCATGAGTTCTTGCACGATGTCTTCCATGGTGATCAAGCCTTGGGGTTGGCCGGCAGAGTTTTCTAGCACCACCAGGTGAGTTTTGTTTTTTCGCATAATCACTAATGCTTCTTGGCGAGTGGTGGTTTCGGTTGCCGTGATGAGCGGTCGTACGGCCGAGGCGGGCAACGCTAGGTTTTGGTCTTGGGGACCAAAGGCTAAGAGTTCTTTGGCGTGGACCATGCCCACCAGGTCTTGCCGGTTTTGGGCGTAAACCGGAAACCGGGTGTGTCCGGTAGTCACGATGATTTGTTCTATCTCAGCGATGGTGGCTTGCTGACTTATGGCCACCATGGCCGCCACGGGAACCATGGATTCCTTTGATGGCCGCTGCGCTAACGCCAGGGATCCAGATAACAGTCCATGATCAAAAGCGTCAAGGGTTCCTTCGTTTTGCGAGGCAGCGAATATGGCGGAGAGTTCTGGGGCACCTAAGGCGTATTCGATTTCGTCTACCGGGGGCGAGCCGAAGGGGCGCACCAAAAGGGCGGCGGTGTGGTCCAGTACCCAAATGATGGGCCCGAATGCTCGCACGAAGAGCCGATGCACGGGCATGAGTCGCTGCAGGGTGCGTTCTGGGGCGGCGATAGCCAAGTTTTTGGGAACCATTTCACCGAGCAGCATCTGCACCATGGCCGCCGTGCCCATGGCTAGGAGCCAACTGATGTCTTGGGTGAATTGTTGGGGTGCGTTGAGTGCTTCAAAAATAGGGGTGAATAGGCGCCCCAACGAGGGTTGGGCCACGATGCCCAACACCACGCTGCTGGCGGTAATACCTAACTGTGCGCCCGAGAGTTGGGGCCGCAAGTTTTGACGAGCTTTTAAGGCCAAGGCGGCCCCTCGTGAGCCTTGTTGGGCGGCTTTTTCTAACGGTCCGGGGCGACTTGCTACTAAGGCAAACTCCACGGCCACAAAAATGGCGTTGGCAACGATAAGCAAAATCAGCAAGGCGATGATCATGGTTTCACCACCCGCAAGAGGGCGATGCGCCGGCCTTCCATGGCCATTACTTCGAAACACCAACCTTGGTGTTCTATGGTTTCGCCGAGTTGCGGCAAGTGCCCAAGTTGGGTCAACACAAAGCCGGCCAGGGTCTCATAGGGGCCTTCGGGCACGTTGAACCCGGTGGCTTCGTATACCTCGTCAAAGTTGAGGCGCCCGGCAGCCAGCAGGTCACCGCTGGGGGTGGGGCGCACTAGCGGAAGTTGTTGGTCGTGTTCGTCGCTAATGTCGCCCAATATTTCTTCTAAAAGGTCTTCTAGGGTGAGCAAGCCGGCAGTGGCGCCGTGTTCGTCTATGACTAGTGCCATTTGGGTTTGGTGTTGGCGAAAGTCGGCCATAATTTCGGCCAAACTGCGGGTTTCTGGTACCGCTTGCACTTCTTGCATGAGTTCGCTTATGGGCGTGTCAGCGCGCTGGGTTACCGGCAGGCGGTAGATGCCTTTTACGTGCACGAGGCCCACCACGTCGTCAAGGTCGTCGCCGTAAACTAGGAACCTGGAGTAACCGGTTTTTTGGGAGCGTTCGATGAGATCGGCTACCGAGGCGTCGGCGGCGAGGGCTTCTATGTCGGGGCGGGGTACCAGTACGTCGCTGGCTGTTTTGTCGCCAAAGTGCAGTGACCGGGTTAGGCGTTTTACTTCTTCGGGGTTGAGGCCGCCGGCCGCCGAGGCGGTGATGAGGTCTTCGAGTTCGTCGACGCTACGAGAGTTGCTTATTTCGTGGCGGGGTTCTACGCCAAATCGTCGCAGTATTGCGTTGGCTGCGTGGTTGAGTACCGCCACCAGGGGCCGCACTACGGTGCTGTAGGGGGCCAAAAGGGGCACGGTTCGGCGGGCTATTTTTTCTGGGCTGGCTAAGGCCAAGTATTTGGGTACTTGTTCGCCGATTACTAGGTGCAATGCCGTCGCTACCGCGATGGCCATAACCACGCTCAGGCCCGTGGGGTGATCTTGGCCGGTTAGCAGACGGGCCACGGTGGGTTCGGCTACGAAGCCCAGCAAGAGGGCCGAAACGGTGATGCCAAATTGACAGCCCGACATGGTTTCGGTCAGGTGGGTCAGGCTGCGTAGCAGTCGGCGATGCAGGCGGCTGCCGTTGGCCGCTTGGGCTTCTATAGCGGCACGATCTAAAGCAATCAGGCTAAATTCGGCGGCCACGAAGGTGGCGTTGACTGCCAAAAGTAAGGCCATTATTAGTAGACCCGGCAGCGTTCCCATCAGGTTGTTTATGTTAGCCGTCTGCGGGTTGACCATTGCGGCAGGTTTTTTAATACCCTGCAGACATGTCTGTATGGGAAACCGGTTTAGCCATGGTCGTTTACTTGATTGCTTGTGCCTTGCAGGGGGCGGTGGGTTTTGGCGCCAACTTGTTTGCCGTGCCGTTGTTGGCTTTGATTAACCCGTCTTTAGTCCCGGTGCCGGTGTTGTTGGTGAGCCCGGTACTTAACGGTTTGATGACTTGGCGAGAGCGTGGCCACGTTGAGAAACCCATTTTGACGTGGACGTTGTTGGGGCGGTTGCCGGGGGTGGCATTGGGTGTAGTGGCTTTACAAGCTTTTTCGGGCGACCGTTTAGGTGTTTTGTTTGGGGTGTTGTTGCTGTTGGCGGTGGGGCTGAAGGTCAGCGGTTTGGCGCCACAGCGCAGCAAGAAACTCTTGTTGGGGGCCGGCGGGTTGAGTGGGTTTATGGCTACCACCGTAGGGGTGGGTGGCCCGCCGGTGGCTTTGACTTTGCATGATTTAGACGGGCCGTCTTTTCGGGCCACCATGTCGCCTTATTTTTTGATTGGTACGTCCATGTCGGTGGTGGGTTTGGCATTGGGGGGGCAAATCACTGGTCAAGATTTTGTGACTGCTTTGTGGTTGGCTCCGGCTGTGGTGGCTGGGGTGGCTTTGTCGGGGCCTTTGCGTTCACGCATTGATGCCGGGCGGGTGTCGACCAGCGTGTACGTGTTGTCGGCGGTGGCGGCCGTGGCTTTGTTGCTGCGGTCCCTGCTTTGAGTTTTGCCGTCTAAGGTTTGAGGTATGACTGAGCCGGTAATTTCTTTTGCTGCGGTGAGTCGCTGTTATAACGGCCAGGCGGTACTAAATGCTGTTGATTGGCAGGTAGCGCCCGGGCAGCATTGGGTAGTTTTGGGGCCGAATGGTTCGGGCAAAAGCACGTTGTTGCAGATTGCTGCGTTGCGTTTACACCCGTCGAGTGGCCGGGTGACCGTGTTGGATCACGCTTTGGGCGAGATAGATGTGCGGGGTTTGCGTCGCCGGGTGGGGTTGAGTTCGGCGAGTTTGGCCCAAGATTTGCGGGCCACGCTTTCTGCTGCTGAGGTGGTGATGACGGCATTGTTTGGTGCTTTGGAGCCCTGGTGGGATAGTTATTCTGCCGCGGACCGCACGCGGGCCCAGGACTTGTTGGCTCAGTTGGGCTGCGGGGGTTTGGCGGAGCGTTCGTTTGGCACGCTGTCTTCGGGGGAACGCCAACGGGTGTTGTTGGCTCGTACTTTGATGACGGACCCGGATTTGTTGTTACTTGATGAACCTACGGCGGGTTTAGACCTGGGGGGCCGTGAGGAACTGGTGGCTACTTTGGCTGCGTTGGCTAAGGCACCCGAGACGCCGCCCATGGTCTTGGTTACTCATCATGTGGAGGAGATTCCGCCCGGGTTTACTCACGGCTTGTTGCTGCGTCAAGGTCAGGTGGTTAGCCAGGGGGTGTTGGGTCAGGTGTTGACCGAGGAGCATTTGGGCCGGTGTTTTGGTTTGGATGTTTCGCTTAGTGAAAAAGCTGGCCGCTGGACGGCGCAGGTGAGGGGCACGGCATGATTGACCACGCTTTAGTTTTTTTGGGTGGGCCAGCGCCGGCACTAACTGCTCCCCTGCCGTCGGCGGAGTTTGTTATCGCCGTCGATCGAGGGGCCGACCATGCTTTGGCTTTGGGTTATTCGGTAGATTTGTTGGTCGGCGATTTAGATTCCGTGTCTGCGGCTGGCCGGTTGGCGGCGATCGAAATAGAACAGCATCCGGTGGACAAGGATGAAACAGATTTAGAACTGGCTTTAGCGGCCGCCGAGCGCCGAGGTTTTTTATCAATCACCGTGGTGGGCTCTCTGGGTGGTCGTCCTGATCATGCGCTGGGCAATTTGCTCGCTTTGGCTGCCCAACGGTGGTTCGGGTTGGCCATTGAAATCCGTGTCGCAGGGGCTACGGGGTGGGTGGTGCACCAAGATTTTTGCCGCACCTTGCCTGAGGGTTCTTCGGTAAGTTTGTTGGCTCTGGGGGGCCCGGCGGTCGGGGTGCAAACCACTGGCCTGCGGTGGCCTTTGCATGGTGAAATTTTGCCTTCCGGCACGGGGCGTGGTTTATCTAACCAAGTAGTAGACAACCAGATCACCGTCAAGGTGGCCTCCGGGGTGCTTTTGCTCTGGGCGTTGACCTAGCCTCTACTCATGTTGGTCACTCCTTTGACTCCGGTTATTGGTGCCGAGGTCTCGGCCGTTGATTTAACCGGTGTTTTGAAACCTGAACTAACTGATGCTTTACACCAAGAACTCATGAAGCACCATGTACTTTTCTTTCGTGAACAGAATTTGACGGCGCAAGAGTTGACGGATTTTGCCACTAATTTTGGCCCGATAGCGGGGCCGCACCATACGTATCCTGCTTTGCCGGGGCACCCATCAGTCATGGTTTTAGATACCAATTCCGATAACCCACCAGATAGCGCCGAGTGGCATTCCGATTTAACTTTTCAGCCGTCTTCGGCTTTTGCTTCGGTGCTCCAGGGCGTGATTATTCCGCCGGTGGGGGGTGACACTTTGTGGGCCAGTTTGTTCGCGGTTCATGATGCTTTGCCGCCGGGGTTACGCCGAGACCTCGAAGATCTCTCTGCTGTGCACGATTTGGGTTCCTTTCGCAACCAAGCGTTTGCCGAGGGCGGCTCAGAGAAAGTGGATCAACTCATGGCTTCGGTGGGGTCTGCCGCACATCCCATTATTGACCATCATCCAGTTACTGGCCGACCCTTTATCAATGTAAACGAAACGTTCACGGTGCATGTGTTGGGTATGAGCCGACCCGAGAGTCATCGCTTGTTGACCTTTTTGTTTGGTTTCATCAACCGGCCACAATTTCATGTTCGGTTGCGCTGGCACCCGGGCACTATTGCTCTTTGGGACAATCGCGGGTCGCAACATTACGCCGTTGACGATTACTTACCGCATCGTCGAGTCATGCACCGGGTGGTGGTGTCTGCCGACCAGCGTCAGCCCAGTAAGTCTTGACAGACATCGAGGTACATCTGGGTGGTGAGGCGCAGCGATTCTACGTCGATGCGTTCGTTGTGGCCGTGGAAGCGCCGCCCAAATTCTCCGGCGTCTATGGTTGGGCTAAGTAAGCCGGCACCGTAAACCACGGCGCCGTGTTCTCGGTAAACCCGGGCGTCGGTGAAGCCCACCGAGAATTGCGGGTTGAGGCGGGCCGAGGGGAACGGTTTGTTGATGGCCCGTTCCAGGGAGTCCCACAGGGGGGTGTCGATGCGGCTAGCCGATGAGGCGTCGTTGATGAGCACCTCTGTTTCTACGTGGTCGGCTAGGTCGCCTAAGGCTTCGCGCAGGTGGTCGGCTACCGAGAGGTCGCCGGGCAGGGTACGGATGTCTACTTCGATGCTGACTTGGTCGGGGATGACGTTGGTTTTTCCGGCGGCGTGGCCCACGTTGGGCGAGAAGGTGGCGTGGGTGCAGGCATGCAGGTGGCTGGCTGTGGCGGCGCTGGGCAGGTTGGCGAGAAACTCGTCAACTTGGTCTTCGTCGAGCAACTGTTGTTTGGCTTCTTCGGGTAGGCCCATGGCTTCTACTCGGGCTCGCCAGAGTTCGTGAAAGCGGGCCGCTGGTTGGTATTCGGCCAGGCGTTGGATGACTGCGGCGGCTTTTACTAAAGCGTTGTCGGTGCGGTACGGCATAGAGCCATGGCCGGGGGTGCCGCTCACCGTTAAACGCCGCCAAGCCACGCCTTTTTCGGCCACGTTGACGCTGATAGCGGGGGCGGTGTCGGGCCCGGAATGCAGGCCGCCGTTTTCGGTGAGCACGTAGTCGGCTTTGATGTCGGCGTAGTGGTGGTCGGCCATCCAGCGGGCTCCGTGGGCGCTGCCTGATTCTTCGTCGGCTACCGCAAAAAAGATCAAGTCACCGCGGGGTTTGAAGCCTTGGTTGGCCAGGGTGCGAAAAGCTACTGCTTGGCCGGCGGTGAGGTTGAGCATGTCGACGGCGCCTCGGCCCCAGATTTCGTTGTCTACTAGCTCGCCGCCGAAGGGATCGCGGTCCCATCCGTCGGGGTTTACCGGCACCACATCGGTGTGGCCCATGAGGCACAACGAGGGGGCGGTGGGGTCGCTGCCTTCAATGCGGGCCACCAGCGAGGTGCGCCCCGGGGTGGGTTCGTAGCGTTGCAGGTCAAGCCCGGTGCCTTCTAAAAAGGTTTGCAGCACATCGGCATTGCGGACTTCTTGGCCCGACTCGGGGGTGCCGTCGTTTACACAAGCGTTGCGAATCATGGTTTGCAACAGGTCAACGGTTTGGTTGGTGGTGAGGTCGCTCATCAAGCCAGTATGCCGTACCGGCGCCGCTTGCTGCGCCCGTCTCTGCGCCTAACCAAAGGGAGCGGCAAGCAGCTCCCCTACAAAGGTGTGCGGCACCACGACCGGTTAGCCCGTTACCCCCGTAGGGGCGCTCGCTTGCTGCGCCCATCTCTTAGTCGTTGGTGGTGGACCGTACTGGACTTGAACCAGTGACCTCTCGCGTGTGAGGCGAGCGCTCTAGCCAACTGAGCTAACGGTCCATGAGGGTGGCAGGCTACCCGCCCACCCCCAGCGACCCCACCGCCCGCTAGCGTTCTTATCTATGACGCTGATTACTTGCCCCAACTGCGGGGAAGAAGAAAACCTTGACGGGGTCATCAAAGGCGAACCTGGCCAAGAAACCATCACCGTCACCTGCGGGTCGTGTGACCTGTCTTGGGTACGGGACCGCACCCCCACCTGCCCCACTTGTGCCGCCACCGACCTGCGCCAAGCCGCTCGTTCTATTGTAGAAAAGTCACGCGGCACGCAGCTTTCTATTCAAGCCATGGAGGTCATTTTTCTGTGCCCGGCCTGCGACGCCGCCGACTTGCACACCTGGAACCAATCAAACACTCCCCTGCGCCCCCGAGAAATGCCGGTCGACGGGGACTAGTTCTTCAACAACCGGGCCGCTAAGGCTTGTAGCCCGGCCACCAGCGAGCCTTTTACCAGCACTACGTCACCGTGGCCCAAGTTTTTAAGCGCTGCGTCAATATCTGCTTGAGGGCTGGGGCCGTAAAGGTCGGTGCCCACCGTGAACAACTCCACGCCAAGGGCAGCAGCTTTTTGCGCCATTTGTTGATGCGCCAACGGAGCATCGTCGCCCAACTCGGCCATCAAACCCAGCACCGCTACCCGCCGACCAGGCGCCTCCACCGCCGCTAAAGCTTCTAAAGCGGCCCCCACCGACAGCGGGTTGGCGTTATAAGCATCGTCAATAACCAGCAGGCCGCTCGGGGCGGTGCCCAACTGCATGCGAGAAGGTGAAAGCTCGGCCTGTGCCAAACCGGCCGCCACTTGATCAAGCGGAACCTCCAACACCAAACCCACGGCAGCCGCCGCCAACGCATTGTTCGCCATGTGGGCGCCTCGGGCTTCTAGGCGCACCTCAATACGCCCCCACGGAGACTCCAACAAAAAAGAAGGCCGTAAGTCGGCGCCCACCCGCACCTCACGAGCCCGCACCTCGCCCGCCTGGCCAAAGGTCAACACCTGGGCTCTTGTGCGGTCCGCTTGCGCCATCACCTCCGGCACATCGGCGTTAAGCACTGCACAACCAGCCGCCGGAAGACCCTCAATAATCTCCCCTTTGGCTTGGGCCACCGCTTCAAGTGAACCAAACACCCCGGTGTGGGCCATACCGATGGTGGTAATAACCCCTACATCGGGGTGCACCATGGCGCAGAGGTTGCTGATGTCGCCCGGGTGACGGGCCCCCATTTCGGCCACCACGGCGGTGGCTTCTTCTGGAGTGTTCAAAAGAGTTAGCGGCACCCCTATTTCGTTGTTGAATGACCGCGGGCTGGCATGAACAGGGCCTTTTTGGTTCAGTACCGCTGAGGTAAGATCTTTGACCGAGGTTTTACCGACCGACCCGGTAACCCCCACCACCGGGGCCGTAATTGACGTGCGGGACGCTGCTCCCAGCGCCTGTAACGCCGACGCCGTGTCGGGCACCAGCACCGACGGGCCCAACGTGGATTCTTGTTCCGTCAAAAAACCCGCCGCCCCGGCAGTTAAAGCCGCAGAAATAAAATCGTGCCCGTCACGTTCGGCTCGTAAAGGCACAAACAAACATCCTGGGGTGATGCGGCGCGAATCTTGGGTAGCCCCACTTAGCTTCACGTCGAGGTTCACGCTGTCGCCGCACAACACGCCACCAGTTATTTCAGCCACCTGGGCTAACGAAAATTCCATGGCGCTATTCTCACAGGCCGAAGCCCTCAAGTGGTGCCACCCGCATCGCCCTCCAGACCTCTACGATGTTTTTATGACTAATCGACAACGACTAGTGGTGCTCTTTGGTGGCCGCAGCGCTGAACACGATGTTTCTTGCGTATCGGCGCGCCACGTTTTGGCTGCCGTCGATGCAGAAAAATACGACGTAATATCGGTAGGCATTAACCGTGACGGCCATTGGTCGCTGGCCACCGCCGCCGCTGAGGCCTTAGCCGCCGACGACCTGCCCGAGGCCTTAGACCCCAGTGGCCCCACATGGGACCCTCTCCCCGAGTTACGCAAACTGGCCGCCGCCGGGCCCGTGGTGGTGTTCCCCCTGCTCCATGGACCCTTGGGCGAAGACGGCACCATGCAAGGATTGCTAGAAATAGCCGACGTGCCTTACATTGGCAGTGGCGTGTTGGGCTCGGCGCTCGCCATGGACAAACTGGCCGCCAAAGACATTTTGGCCCACCACGGCATCGATCAAGCCCGCCACCGCAGTCTCCACGCCGACGATTTGCCCACAGCAGGGAGCGAAGCCGCTCAAGCATTAATGGCCTCACTGTTGGCCGACCTTGGCCCGGTGGTTTTTGTGAAACCCGCCAACATGGGGTCATCCATTGGGGTGTCTCGGGCCACCGACGCTTTGACCTTGCAATCTGCGCTGGCCACGGCCGCCACTTACGACCAATGGATTCTTGTTGAAGAAGCCATCGTGGGTCGAGAAATTGAATTAGCCGTGCTGGGTAACCGCCGGCCACAGGTTTCTGGCCCCGGGGAGATTTGCCCCGGAGCCGAGTTTTACGACTACGACGACAAATACGCCGACGGAGCCGACCTAGTGTTGGACCCCGACCTAGACCCCGAACTTGTTGTCGAGTTGCAAACCACGGCCGCCCAGGCTTATTTGGCCTTGCGGTGCGCCGGCATGGCCCGGGTGGACTTTTTTGTGGCCGACGATGGGCGAGTCATTCTCAACGAGGTCAACACCATCCCCGGGTTCACCCCGATTTCTATGTACCCCCGCTTATGGCTCAACGCCGGGCTGAGTTACCCCGGTCTCATCGACCGCCTGGTAGACCTCGCCCTCGAACGCCACACCACCCAACGCCACAACACCGCCCGCTAGCCAAGTCAACCCTTCGTCGCAGTCACGTGGGGTCAGAGCTACGTGACTGCGTTTTTTGAATTGTGGGAGGCTGTTACTTGGCTGGAATGAGTGAAGCCCGGAGGAAACGCAGGAGCTCACGGCGGCGAAGGGCAACCGGGCGGAGCGCACGTTCTATACCGGCCGCTCGAAGCACCTCAATCTCGGTGGCCAAGCCCACCACGGTGGAATAAGCACTCAACAACACCAACTGGGCGTCGGTGCGGCGCATACGACCGGCGGCCATTTCAGTTTCCATCCAAGCCACAGCACGGTCCATTAGCGGCACCATCATGGAACGCAAACGTGGCGCCGCCGGCGAACCCGGGCGACTCACCTCGCGAAGCAAACCAAGGAGCAGAGGTTGCTCAAGAGCCACCCGAAACACCGAGCGCACCAACTCTTCAATACGGTCAGCATCCGACGCTTTAGACGACAAAACCTGCTCAAGAGCTTCAGTGAGGTAGCCCGCACTATGGTCAACCACCGCCGACAAGAGATTTCGCTTAGACACGAAATGATAAAGAATGGTTTGTTTGCGTATGCCGAGGCCTACTGCCAGGTCGTCTAACGACGTGCCGTCATAGCCCACCGTGCCGAACGATTCCAGCGCCGCTTGGAGTATCCGTTCTTTGGTTTCGCCTCTTGGAGCCATGTCACGTAACCTAACCCATTTCTCTACCAATTGGTAAGTCTTGCCATTTTCTGATAGAACTAACCCATGATTCCCCAGTCCCTCGCCGGTAAACGCATCGCCATCACCGGCAGCACCGGGTTTTTAGGCACCGCCCTCGTTGAACGCCTTTTGCGCTCCGCCCCCGACTGCGAACTAGTCCTCTTAGTGCGTCCCGGCCGCCGCGGCGCCCAACGACGGGTTGACCGAGACATCTTGCGCAACGACGCCTTCGACCGCCTACGCCAAGACCTCGGCCAAGAAGAATTCGCCGAAATGGCTGCCCGCCGCATCACCGCCATAGGAGGCGACGTCAGCGTCGACGGGCTCGGCCTTGACGACGACGGCCGCGCCGCTCTGGCCACCTGCGATATTTTCATCCACTCCGCCGCCTCGGTCAGCTTTGATTCCCCCCTTGATGACGCCGTGGAAATCAACTTGCTTGGGCCGGTTCGCATTGCCCAAACCCTGACCGAACTCAACGTCACCCCCCACATGGTGGCCGTCTCTACTTGTTACGTAGCAGGTAGTCGGCGCGGCGCCGCCCCCGAAGAACCCGTAAACGAAAGCCCCTTCTACGTCAACGTCGACTGGCGGACCGAAGTAGCCAGCGCCCGACGCATCCGCCTCGACGTGGAATCCCAAAGCCGCACCCCCGATCAACTGGCCGACTTTCACAGCAAAGCCGCCAACGAACTCGGCGCCGCCGGCACCCCCGCCCTGGCCGACAAAACCGAACAACTCCGCACCCGTTGGATCAACGACTACATGGCCAACGCCGGCATATCCCGAGCCAGTTCACTGGGCTTCCCCGACGCCTACGCCTACACCAAAGCCCTCGGCGAAATCGCCCTGGCCGAATCAGTAGGCGAGATTCCCCTCAGCATCGTGCGCCCCGCCATTATCGAATCAGCAGTCTCCGAACCATCCCCCGGGTGGATACGCGGCTTCCGCATGGCCGAACCAGTGATCATCTCCTACGCCCGGGGCCTGCTAAAAGAATTCCCCGGCGTACCCGAAGGCATCATCGACGTCATCCCTGTGGACTACGTAGTCGCCGCCATTTGTTCCGTCGCCGCCCGTGGCCCCCAACAATGGCCCGACATCGTGCAAGTAGCCTCCGGCAGCCAAAACCCCCTGAGCTACGGCCACCTCGTCGACATGGTGCGAGCCTGGTTCACCGAAAACCCCATCTACGACGAACACGGCCAACCCATCTCCGTACCCGAATGGTCATTCCCTGGGCGCGGCCGCGTCAAAAAACAACTCGAACGGGCCAGCACCATGCTCACCCGAGCCGAAAAAATCGTCGGCTCCCTACCGGTACGCGGCCGCCAAGCCGAATTCGGCGCCCGCCTGGCCGAAAAAAGCGAACTGGTAGAACGAGCCACCGGTTACGTCGACCTCTACGGCGCCTACGCCGAATGCGAAGCCCTCTACGGCCTCGATCGCCTACTGGCCATGTGGGACGACCTCGACGCAGCCGACCAAGCCGCCTTCTGCTTTGACCCCCGAGTGGTGGACTGGGACTACTACGTACCCAACATTCACCTGCCATCAGTAGTTAAAGCCGGCCGGGTACCCATGAAACCCCCCGCCCGAGGCGGAGAAACCCGACCCCAACGCCTCCGCAAACAAATACTGTCCCCCGACCGCCACCTCGCCGCCTTCGACCTCGAAAACACCCTCATTGCCTCCAACGTGGTGGCCTCTTACTCCTGGATGGCCAGCCGTCGCCTCTCCGGACGCGACCGCCTGCGCTTCGTACTCAAAACCATGATGGAAGCCCCTACCCTACTGGCCCTAGATAAACGCGACCGCAGCGACTTCTTGCGCTATTTCTACCGCCGCTACGACGGTGCCCCCATCGACCAAATATCCGAAGACAGCGCCGAACAATTCAGCGAACTGATCTTGGCCAAATCGTTTCCCGCCGGCCTGCGCCGCGTGCGACAACACCGAGCCTTAGGGCACCGCACGCTCCTCATCACCGGCGCTTTGGACTTCATTGTCGAACCCCTCAAGCCACTCTTCGATGACATCGTGTGCGCCGAACTCGGTCAAGAAGGCGGCACCTACAACGGTGAACTCACCGCCGTACCCCCCACCGGCGAAGCCCGCTATCAGGCCCTCGCTGACTACGCCGCAGAACACGACCTCGACCTACGCGAATCCATCGCCTACGCCGACTCGGCCAGCGACCTGCCCATGCTGGAAGCCGTTGGTTTTCCGGTGGCTGTCAACCCCGAAACCCGTTTAGCCAGCATTGCCCACAAACGCGGCTGGCTTATTGAGGACTTTCAAAAATCACCCGGTATGCACCGCCGCTTGTTGCCCCTGGCCCCACCGCATAGCCCCACCGCCCGCGGGCCCCTGGAGGCCTGGCGATGAAAGCCCTGCAATTCAAACGAAACATAGGCCGCTACGCAGCAGCCCGCATCGCCGGCAGCTTCACCCCAGGACGCGGCAGTAGCGTCGGCCCACTCAAATTGGCCGACCTCGATGCGCCAGAAATGCCCGGGCCCGACTGGGTACAAGTACGGCCCCGGCTATCTGGTATCTGCGGCTCCGACCTGGCCACCATCGACGGCCGCTCCGCCCGCTACTTCGAACCCCTCGTTTCGTTTCCCTTCGTACCCGGTCACGAAGTAGTCGGCGACCTCACCGACGGCACCCGAGTAGTGCTCGAACCCGTCTTAGGCTGCGTAAGCCGCAACCTTGACCCCACCTGCCCCTCATGCGCCGCCGGCCACCTCGGCAACTGCCAACACACCACCTTCGGCAACCTCGAACCCGGCATACAAACCGGCTCCTGCCACGACACCGGCGGTGGGTGGGCCACCGCCTTCGCAGCCCACCCCAGCCAACTCCACCCGGTAGCCGACACCCTCAGCGACGAAGAAGCCGTGATGATTGAACCGACCGCCTGCGGGGTACACGCCGCCCTCAAAGCCCAAGGCGCCGCCACCATCGCCATCTTAGGAGCCGGCACCCTCGGCCTGGTAACCATCGCCGCCCTGCGAGCCCAAAACCCAGACGCCCAAATATTGACCACCGCCCGCTACCCCCACCAACGCCGCCTGGCCGCCCAACTCGGCGCCGACCACGTGGTCGCCCCACAAGAAATACGCCGAGCCGCCCGACGCCACACCGGCAGTCGAGCCATAAGCCTCCACACCGACGACGGAGCAGTAGACCGACTCAGCGGCGGCGTTGACGCCGTAGTGGACTGCGTGGGCTCCAGCGAAAGCATCACCGACGGGCTGGCCATCACCCGGCCCGGCGGACGCATCGTTCTGGTCGGCATGCCTAGCCAAGTCAGCCTTGAACTCACCCCCCTCTGGCACCGAGAAATACAACTCATCGGCGCCTACACCTACGGCACCGAAACCGCCGCCGACGGCACCCCCGTACGCACCTTCGACCTGGCCGCCGACTTGGTGTCTACTGCCGACCTCGGGCAACTGGTGTCTGCGGTGTACCCCCTCAACCGTTACCAAGATGCCCTTGAACACGCCGCCGGTGCTGGACGCCGCGGTGCCGTAAAAATCGCTTTCGACCTTCGCTCTGAAAAGGAACGTGACCAACTATGAGTAGCAACGCCGACCCTTACAAAACTTCCAACAAACATTTGGCCCCCCGGCCCGGTTTCGTCCTTGACGTAGACCGCTCCAGCCCGCCCATCTTGTTTCACCACGGCGACCAATTCAAGCTAGAAAAACTCCCCGCCGGCCGGTCACGGGTCATCTACCCACCCGAACCACTCGAAGGCCTCGCCGACCCCGAAGGGGCCATTCGTCATGCCCTGGCCAACCCCATCGGCGACTCTGAACCATTAGCCGCCCTGTTGCACCCCGACATGAAGTTGACCATTGCCTTTGACGACATCTCGTTACCGCTGCCCCCCATGCGGCGCCCCGACATTCGCCAACGCATTATCGAAGCCGTACTCGACCTCGCCGCCGAAGCCGGCGTAGACGACGTGCACCTCATCGCCGCCCTCGCCATACACCGCCGCATGACCGAAGACGAACTACGCCACGCCGTAGGCGACCGGGTCTACGATGCCTTTGCCCCCTCCGGGCGCCTCTACAACCACGACGCCGAAGACCCCGACGGCATGGTAGTACTGGGCGAAACCCCCCACGGCGAAGACGTACAATTCAGCCGCCGAGCCGCCGAAAGCGACCTTGTCGTCTACGTCAACATCAACATTGTCTCCATGGATGGCGGACACAAAAGCACGGCCACCGGGCTCTCCGGCTACACCAGTCTGCGCCACCACCACAACGTGCACACCATGCGCAACTCCACCTCCTTCATGGATCAAAAAAACTCGGCCCTACACGCCTCAAACTGGCGCATGGGAGAAGTCATACGCGACGCCGGGGTCAAAATCTTCCAGATCGAAACCACCATCAACAACAACACCTTCGGGCGCACCGGGCCACTCTCCGTACTGCAAAAACGAGAATGGGAATGGAACGCCAAAGACCGGGCCTCGTTCATCGCCATGCAAAAAGGGTTAGAGGTCTTGCCCAGCAAATCCCGCCGCAAAATCTTTAGCTCCTGGCAAGCACCCTACGAAATGACTTCCATCCAAGCCGGCGAGGTCGAAGCAGTACACGAAATAACCACCGCCAACGTGTTCAAACAACAATCGGTCGCCGTAGAAGGCCAAACCGATATTTTGACCATGGGCCTGCCTTACATTTGCCCCTACAACGTCAACTCCATCATGAACCCCATTTTGGTCATGTGCCTCGGGCTGGGCTACTTCTTCAACATGTACCGCGGCAAACCACTGGTCCGTGAAGGCGGCGTGCTCATAATGAGCCACCCCACCCCCTGGGAATTCCACCCCGTGCACCACCCCAGCTACATCGATTTCTTCGAAGAAGTGTTGGCCGACACCACCGACCCCATCGAAATCGAACGCAAATACGAAAAGAAATACGCCGAAGACGAGTGGTACATTCACCTGTACCGCAACTCCTACGCCTATCACGGGGTGCACCCCTTCTACATGTGGTACTGGGGCAGCCACGCCCTGCAACACCTGGGGCGAGTCATCGTGGTGGGCGGCGACCCAGCAGCGGTGCAACGCATGGGCTTTCAGTCAGCCAGCACGCTGCAAGACGCCCTCGAAATGGCCAGCGATGTAGTAGGGCCACAAGCCACCATCACCCACGTGAAAAACCCACCCATCTTCATGTCGGACGTAACGTGAGCCCGATCACCCGCTCTTTGGGGCGCGCCCGTGCTTTGGTAGCCCGTTCTGGGTTTCCCTACCGGTCGGCCCCTACCCCCAACGGCGTAACCCCGGCGCCTCAACGCCCACGCCTTGGCAGCGATTTTGATACCAGTTGGGCCCGCCGCTACCCCGCCCGCCTCACCCGAGCCGCCCTCGTAGAAGGCGTCATGCGGCCCACCATGACCATTTTGGCCGACCCTCGGGTTTACGGATTAGACCGCCTTGGACAACTCGACGGCCCAGTCATTTTTGCCGCCAACCACCACAGCCACGCCGACACGCCGCTCATGTTGACCACCATCCCCGACCCCTGGCGCCACCGCACGGTGGTCGGCGCGGCCGCCGACTACTTCTTTGGCACTCGCATCGGGGGGACCATTGCCGCCCTAACCATCGGCGCTATCCCCATCGAACGCACCAAAGTCGGCCGCCGCTCCGCCGACATGACTCGAGAGCTCATTGACGACGGATGGAGCCTGCTGATCTTTCCCGAAGGCGGCCGCAGCCCCGACGGGTGGGGGCAACCCTTCCGGGGCGGTGCCGCCTACTTAGCGATTCGCTGCGACGTGCCGGTGGTACCCATCCACATACAAGGCACCGGGCGCATTCTGCGGAAGGGCCGAATCTTGCCCCAACCCTCCTCAACCACCGTGACCTTCGGCGACCCGCTCATTGCCCACGACGGTGAAAACGCCCGCCGCTTCGCCGAACGCCTCGAAACCGCGGTGGCCGCCTTAGCCGACGAAGCAACCACCGACTGGTGGCAAGCCCGCAAACGAGCCCACGCCGGCACCTCCCCTGACCTGACCGGCCCGCAAGCCGGAGCATGGCGACGCATCTGGGCCCTGGGCAAAAACGACCGCCAAACCCAAACCCGCCGTCGCCGCTGGCCCAACCTCTAGCCCTCTTCCCTCCCCCACACTCTGCTTTCTAAACCCTCGCGGTCACGTGGGGTCTGACCCCACGTGGCTGCGATCTAGGATTGGGGTTAACTATCTTGGTGGATTAATGCTTGGGCTATCGCTAAACGGGCAACCGGTACACGAAACGGCGAGCACGAGACGTAATCCACGCCGGCCGCCACCAACTGGACGATAGACGCCGGGTCTCCCCCATGTTCGCCACAAACACCCACAGAGATCTCCGGCTTAGCCAACCGAGCGGTCCGGGTCGCCGCAGCAATCAACGGACCCACGGTGCCCGGGTCTAACACCTCAAACGGGTTGTTCTCCAACAAACCCATTGCTAAATACTCACCCATCATCTGCACTTCAAGATCATCACGGCTAAAGCCGAAAATCAGTTGCGTCAAATCGTTAGTGCCAAAGGAAAAGAAATCTGCCTCCCGAGCAATCTCCGCCGCCGACAACGCCGCTCGAGGGGTTTCTATCATGGTGCCAATAGGAGGAGCATGAGCAATTTCATATTGCTCCAAAGCCGAAGCGATCTCCTCGCGAATCCAATCCCGCACCAAAATCAACTCAGCACGATCCGAAACCAACGGAATCATGATTGATACATGCGGGTGGCCGCCCCCAGCAGTTACCTCGGCAATAGCCCCCAACAAGGCACGAGCCTGCATGCGATACAAACCCTGGCGTAACACCGCCAAACGCACCCCTCGCATCCCCAACATCGGATTGTGCTCATGACCAGAATCGCCCCTCGCCCCGGCACCCGAACCCAAAAACTCGTGCAGCGGAGCATCCAAAAACCTCACCGTCACCGGGCGCTCTCCCATGGCCTCCAGTACCGGAACAAAATCTTCGTGCTGCGCTTTTTCTAATGCTGCTAAAGCTTTGCGCTCATCATCTGGCGAATCGGCCCGCAAAAAACTTTGAATAAGGCTTAACCGATCACCAAAAAACATGTGCTCGGTACGGCACAAACCAATGCCTTCGGCCCCATGGTCCACCGCACGACGAGCATCCTCGCCCGTGTCGGCATTGGCCAACAGCCCCACTCGTTCACCCCGTACCTCATCGGCCCACGACAACAAGGTCGCCAGGGCCGGCGCCTCAGTTACCTCCGCAACCTCTGCTCCCCTAGCAAAAACTTCACCGGTGAAACCATCCAAAGAAACCGCAGCACCTTCGTCGATGCGCACCCCGCCCAACACAATGTGGTCGCCACCGATTTCTAAATCGTTTAAACCCACCACCGCCGGGATACCCCACCCCCGAGCCACCACTGCTGCATGGCAAGCCATTCCGCCCCGAGCAGTGATAATCCCCTCAGCAAGTTGCATACCCAGTTCATCGGCCGGGCTGGTCTCTAAACACACCAGCAGCGCCTGGCCGCCTGCATCAACAACATCCATGACCCGGTCGGAGGTTAAACAAACCACTCCCGAAGCAGCCCCCGGGCTAGCGGCAATACCGATAGCCACCGCCGCACCCGCAGCATCTTCGGCCAACGAAAACCCGCCATGCAACAACACCCGCACCAACTCTGGCGAAACAGCAGCAACCGCTTGCCAACGCGCCTCGGCGCTGCGTTGAGCCTCGGCATCAAAAATTAGAGCTTCCAAACCCTCCAAAGTAGTGACAGAAAAAACGGTCACTTACTCATCTTGGATTCAAGGTACGCCACCAAACCAGCGATAGGCACCCGTTCTTGTTCCATAGAATCCCGTTCACGCACCGTCACCGCTTGGTCGTCCAACGTGTCAAAGTCGATGGTCACACAAAAGGGTGTCCCCACCTCATCCTGACGACGATAACGACGGCCGATGGCTTGCGTTTGGTCGTAATCGCACATCCAATGCGGCTGCACCAAATTGAGTACCTCTTGTGACGGCTCAATAAGTTCAGGTTTTTTAGACAACGGCAATACCGCCACCTGATAAGGCGCCAAACGGTGATCCAAACGCAACACGGTACGAGTATCGCCATTGACCTCTTCTTCGTGATAGGCAGCCATCAAAAAAGCCATCATGGTACGGGTCGCCCCGGCCGCCGGTTCGATCACATGCGGCACATAACGTTCGCCACTGTTCGGGTCATGAAACTCCAAACGAGCCCCTGACGCTTCGGCATGGCTCTTTAAATCAAAATCCGTACGGTTAGCGATGCCTTCGAGTTCGTCCCACCCCCAGGGGAACAAAAATTCTACATCCGACGTGGCATCCGAATAATGGCTCATCTCATCAGACCCGTGTTCACGCAACCGCAGTTGATCTTCCGAAATACCCAAATCTAAATACCAGTTGCGACGCTGCTCGCACCAATAGCGGTACCACTCCGGAGAATCCTCAGGCGGCACAAAAAACTCCATCTCCATTTGCTCAAACTCTCGAGTGCGGAAAACAAAGTTGCCCGGGGTGATCTCGTTACGAAACGACTTACCAATCTGGGCAATACCAAACGGTGGCTTTTTGCGACTGGTGTTCAACACGTTGGCGAAGTTAATAAACATGCCCTGCGCAGTTTCGGGGCGTAAATAAACCTCAGCGCCGCTGCCCTCCACCGGACCGGCCTGGGTTTTAAACATCAAATTAAATTGACGCGCTTCGGTAAACGCACCCTTAGCCCCACACGAAGGGCATGTATCGGGGTCGTCAAGTTTGTCTTCACGATGGCGGGCCCGGCACTCTTTGCAATCCACCAATGGGTCAGTGAAGTTGGCCAAATGGCCCGAGGCTTCCCACACCGCCGGTGGCGACAAAATAGAAGCATCTAAACCCACCACATCGTGGCGCATCTGCACCATGGAACGCCACCACTGATCTTTGACGTTGCGCAGCAACAAAACCCCCAACGGGCCGTAATCGTAGGTAGAGCGGAACCCGCCATAAATGTCGGCCGATTGAAAAACAAACCCCCGACGCTTCGAGAGGTTGACAATCTTGTCAAAAAGTTCTGGGTCTGCGGTAGTTTCTTCTGCTTCCATAAGAGAGCAGGCTATCTTGCCTCACCCCCATCTAGAATCTTAAAGATATGACGTCAGAAAAAAAATTAACCCCGGCCCCTTCGCCAGCCAATCAGGAAACCGCCGGGCGAGTACGACGTGCCCTTGCTTGGGGCATTGACATTGCTTTCCTTATCTTTTTAACCTCCGTAGTCTTACTGCTGACCGCCACCCAACACCCGTGGCCCGAAAACCAAACCGGACACGAAGCTTGCGCTCAACTCACCGAACAAGCCAACGCCTGCTACGCCCTCGAATACCAACTCTGGCTCTTCGACGTCAGCCCAACCAGCCCCGCCTTTTGGATTCCTTTAGCCGCCTTTTTAATCATCCACATTGTCCTCACCTCGCTAACCGGTCGCAGCATCGGCAAAGCAGCAACCGGCCTACGCGTCGTTACTGACCCAAGCGGAGAAACCCCCGACATCACCGCTACCGCCGGACGCACCCTCCCCTGGATAGCGGCCATCGCTATCCCACAAATAGGCCTCGGAATAATCTTGGCGGAAATCGGTTTAGTGCTGACCTCACGCCGCCGCCTCGGTGACCGCATCGGCGCCACCCAAGTAGTCCGCAAAAGTTCGTGATGTGGGGACAGTCCCCACAGCACGGACTTTAAATATCGGCGTCTAAACTCCGGCGGCTACGGAGACGGCGATCTAAGTGGAACTCCACACAATCAGTCGCCAAAGCATCCACCTCGGCACAAACCTGCGCATCATCAACAGCTAACGCTGTGCTTAACGCTCCACCCAACACGGCCCGCATAACAGCCAGCGCCGAAGACGAAACCTTCTTCCCCCGTCGACACTTCTCACACACCGCACCACCCTGGTGAAGATCCAACGCCACCAACGGCCCTGAGCCCTCGCAACGCACACACGCATCCAACTGCGGAGCCAGCCCTTCATGAGTTAAAAGTTTCAGAAAAAAAGCCGGCACCAACAAGGCAGAAGGCTGTTCATCCAGCGTCCGCAACGCCCCCACCAACATGTCGTAACGGCGGCGATCCGGCACCCCATCCAAAGTCAAATTATCCATGACCTCCAACAACGCCGAAGCATCAGCAAACCGCTCGGCACTAGTCCGCAAGGCCGCGAACCGGTCAATGCTCTCCGCTTGGGTCACGATGCCTAAATCTCCCCGCCCCTCAAACATTTGCACCGATACGTGGCTGGTCAACTCCAAACGACCACCAAACTTGCTCCGGGTTTTCCGCACCCCTTTAACCACGGCCCGAACTTTTCCGTGCTCCGCCGTTAACAACACCACAATGCGGTCCGCTTCGCCCAAACGCCACGCTCGCAGCACCACGCCTTGATCGTTATAAAGCGACATTAAGCACCCCGGACGGCAAGAGAAAAATCAGCTTTCCGTTACCCCGCCATAACGGCGGTCACGATCTTGATACTCCTTAATGGCCGCAAACAAATGTTCACGACGGAAATCAGGCCATAAAACCTCAGAAAAAACCAGCTCGCTGTAAGCCAACTCCCACAACAAAAAGTTTGAGATTCGGTACTCCCCCGAAGTACGAATCATCAAATCGGGGTCCGGCATAGACGGGTCATAGAGGTATCGAGAAATCGTTTTCTCAGTAATACGCGACGCAGGAATTTCTGCATCAGCGATACGCCGCATCGCATCCACCAACTCAGCCCGGCCCCCATAATTAAAAGCAATAGTGAAAGTCAACCCAGTATTTTTACGAGTCAAAATCTCTGCCTCGTCCATACGTTTCAACAAACGCTTAGGTACCCGGCGTTCCCGGCGACCTACAAAACGAATACGCACGTTGCGCTCATTCAACTCATCTTGACGCTCTAACAATATTTGTTCATTGAAGTTCAACAAAAAACGCACCTCATCAGGAGGTCGACGCCAGTTCTCGGTCGAAAAAGCAAACACCGTAAACCACTTCACCCCCAACTCATCGGCACCCTCCAGAACGTCCATCAACGATTGCTCACCAGCGGTATGACCTTCGGTACGGGGCAAACCCTTAAGCTCCGCCCACCTCCCGTTGCCATCCATGACCGCCGCAATGTGTTGAGGGATACGCGTCAAGTCAAGGTCGTCAGGCGAACACGGTGTTAGAAAATCATTCACAAGCGAAATCTACCGCCCCAACCTCTAACCTCGGGGCATGACCTTGGCGGAAGATGCAAGCATCGCTTTAGAAACCATTTGCGGTGCCCTCCCCGGAGGCGGCGAACGCCGGCCTGGGCAGGATTCCATGACCCGTTTAGTGGCCGACGCCATCACCTACCAAAAGCACGCAGTGGTACGCGCCGGCACCGGAACCGGCAAGTCTTTGGCCTACCTGATCCCAGCCATTTTGGCTGACCAACCGGTCATCGTGGCCACCGCCACCAAAGCCCTTCAAGATCAGTTAGCCAACAAAGACCTTCCCTTCCTCCAAGAAAACCTCGGCCACTCTTTTAGCTTCGCCGTACTCAAAGGGCGCGCTAACTACGTATGCCGGCAAAAACTAAACGAACTGGAACGAGCCAACCAGCAACAAACCCTCGGCAGTTTGGCCGAAGGATTACCTGACCACGCCGACCCGAAACATTTAACCGCTATCGCCGAATGGGCCGACGAAACAGAAACCGGCGACCGGGCAGAACTCTCATTCGAGCCCCGAGCCGCCACTTGGGGAGCAGTTAGCGTCGGCTCAAACGAATGCCCCGGACGCATACGCTGCCCCGCCGGAGAAGAATGCTTCGCCGAAAAAGCCCGAGACGACGCTGCCCTAGCCGACATCGTCATCACCAACCTGTACCTCTACGCCATAGACATCGCCATAGAAAACTCATTTCTACCCGAACACCAAGTAGCCATTTTAGACGAAGCCCACAAAACCGAAGAAGTGTTTTCTACCTCGCTGGGTTTCGAAATTCACGCCGGACGATTTCGTTCCCTTCACCGGACGGCCAGTGGCGTACTCACCGCTTGCCCGGAACTCGACCAGACCGAAGAACTGGCCGGACTCATAGAAGATGCCCTTGCCCCCAGCAACGGAAACCGCGTGGTACCCGCTGAACTCCCACCCTTGGCCCGAGCCCTCGAACTGGCCGACACCCGACTCGGAGCGCTTGATGCTGTCTTGCGGAAAATCCAAGACAAGACAGAGAAAAATTCACTCAAAGGCATTGAAACGGCCAGCAAAATAACCCGTACCCGCCAAGCCCTCGGGTCACTTCTAGAATCCGTTCAGGCCGCCCGATCCCTGGACAACAACAAAGTCGCCTGGGTCGACCGGCTTAACGGGCGCATGGTGCTGGAAGTCGCTTTGATCACCGTGGACCACATTTTAAAAGAAAGCCTCTGGCCAGAACGCACGGTTATTTTGACCAGCGCCACCGTGCCCGCCAACCTTGCTCAACGCTTGGGGCTAGAAACCGACGACTTTGAATACGCCGATGTGGGCAGCCCCTTCAATTTTGAAAATCAATCGCTGCTTTACTGCGCTGCGCACCTTCCCGACCCCCGCCACCCCGACTACCGACAAGCACTCCACGACGAAATCGAGCACCTCATTGTGGCCGCCGGCGGACGCACCCTCGCCTTGTTCACCAGCCGCAAGGCGCTCAACGAGGCCACCGAATATCTCAGGCCCCGTTTACCCTGGCATATTTACCATCAAGACGATCTGCCCAAACCAGCGCTCATGGCGGCCTTTGCCGAAGACGAACAATCTTGCCTCTTTGGCACCAAAGGCCTTTGGCACGGTATTGACGTTCCGGGCCGCACCTGTTCGCTGGTCATCATTGACAAAATACCTTTCCCTAGCCCTCGCGACCCGTTGCTGAGTGCGCGCCGAGAACGGGTGGGCGACAACTCTTTTCGCAAAATTGATCTTCCGTTAGCCGCCACCGAACTTGCCCAAGGCGTGGGCCGGCTTATCCGGTCTGGCACCGACCTTGGGGTGGCCGCCGTGCTGGACTCCCGCTTGGCAAAAAACAAGGGCTACCGCTACGACCTCCTTGATGCGCTGCCCCCCATGGAACGCTCCGCCGACTCAGAAATAGCCCGAAACTATCTGCAACGCATCACCGAAAACTAGCTAACCCTTACGCACGCCCAAACCCTTCAGAAACCCCATCCCTAAAAACCAAGACACGTAGGGTCAGACCCCACGTGACTGCGGTGGGAAGACTGGGGTGAGTGTTGGGGCCTTCCGGGAGCCTGGTTAGTAGCCCAGTTGGTCGAGGGAGCGGGGCTCGCGTGACCAGCGTTTATCCACTCGGACAAACAAGTCAAGAAATACTTCTTCCGGCAATTGGGCCCGAGCCTTGATCCCGACCTGTTTAAGCACTGCACCTTTTTTGCCGATGACGATGCCTTTTTGTGATTCCCGTTCCACCAAAATCTCTACCCGAATGCGCGGCCACTCCCATTCAGTAACCCGCGTCGCCACTGAATGCGGCAACTCTTCTTTAAGTACCGCCAGCAGTTGTTCACGCACCAACTCGGCCACCCAAAAAGATTCCGGCACATCGGTAATCATGTCATCCGGGTAATACTGCGGGCCCTCCGGCAAAAGGGTCAGCACATGGTCAACCAACGCATCCACTCCTTGACCCGTAGTAGCCGACACCGGAAAATAGTCCAAAAAGGAAAAACCCGCCGCCTCCGACAGTTGCGTCAAAATACGGTCCGCTCCCACCTTGTCAATCTTGTTCAACACCAAAATAGTGCGGTCAGTCGGCAAACTGGAAGCAATCATGCGGTCACCTTTACCAATATCCCCATCGGCCTCGACCAGGAACAGCACCACATCCATATCGGCCAAAGCACCGCGAGCCGTAGCGTTTAAACGCTCCCCCAACAGCGACTTGGGCTTATGAATACCAGGCGTATCGCAAAAAACCACTTGGGCGCCCGGACGATTCAACACCCCGCGAATCTCATTACGGGTGGTCTGCGGCTTATCCGACACAATGGTCACCTTGGTTCCCAATACGGCGTTAAGCAAAGTAGATTTCCCCACGTTGGGGCGCCCTACCAAAGTCACAAAACCCGACCGAAAAACCGGCTCTTGGTTTTCATTCGACGACACTTGCTCATTCATGATTAGCCACCTCAGGGCGAGAAATATTTACTGACGCAATTTCGTTCACACGCAAACTCATAATCCTACGGCCCACAACTTCCTCCACCGTAAAAATCCACTGGCCGATTTCTCCTTGCTCGTTCACTTCAGGAACATGACCCAAGGCATCAAAAACCAACCCCCCAACCGTTTCCCAATCGCCCTCCGGTAACGCTCCTGTCAACAAATCGTTCAACTCATCAACCGGCATTTGGCCCTGCACCCGCAAACCGCCGCCCGCCAAATGTTGAACCAGTGGGCCCTCACGATCAAATTCATCAATGATTTCCCCCACCATTTCTTCCAACAAATCCTCCATGGTCAGCAAACCAGCCGTGGCCCCATGTTCGTCTACTACCACCACCAATTGAAAACGACCGACTTGCATTTCACGCAACAACTCATCGGCCGCTTTAGTCTCCGGCACATACCGCAACGGGCGAACAAAATCCGTCAAAGAAGACCGCTGCGGGCCCCCCGTTTCAAAACAACGGAGAAGATCTTTAGCGTGGATAGCCCCCGCCAGGTCGTCAATATCGCTCAACATCACCGGTAATCGGCTATGGCCAGTAGCCACCGCCACAGCAACCGCATCTTCCACCGTGGCCTCCGAACCCAAAACAACCATGTCCGGGCGAGGAACCATAACCTCACGCACCAAGGTGTCACCAAAGGCAATAACCGACTCAATCATGTCGTGTTCATCTTCGTCAATAGCGTGCGAAGCCAAAGCATGGTCAGCCACCGCTAATAGTTCTTCTTCTGAAACCGTCGACTCATCTTCCTCAGAAACCCGCACCGCAGTTCGCGGCGTGAGACGCTCAACGATCAGCATCAACAGGTAAGCCAGCCAACGCAAAGGAACTATGCGCTCCACCAAACGAGCTTTTTTAGCCAACCGCAAAGCGGCTTCTTCAGGTCGGCGCAAAACCCAACCCTTGGGCCACGCCTCAGTAATCACAAAAAAGAAAACCACAAAAGCCGCCATTACCGCACCGGTGGCTCCGTTTCCAAAATGATCCGGAATCAAAAAAAGCGCCAAAACAACGCTAGTTACCCGCACCCCGGTTTGGAACAAAAACAAAGGGCCAAGGAATCTCAGTCGATCCTCCAAAACCCCCGCCAAGATTTCTGCGACATCGTCCTGCTCGCTACGGGTTTTAAGAATCACCGCTAAACGCGAGCGGCGCATACGAATAAACGCCGTTTCTACAGCGGTCAACCATCCCGAAACAAGCAACAACACAACCAGCAACAGTCCAGAAAAAAGGGCCGTGTTATTCATGGAGAAACTTCGCTAAGTGCTCGTCTTGCCGTGCTTCCATAACGGCCCGTTCCTCAGGGTGGTAATGGTCGTGACCCAAAAGATGCAAAATGCCGTGCACTAACAACAAGGCCAATTCGTCAACGGCGTTGCGTCCCAAAACCTCTTCCGCTTGCCGAAAAGCCACCGCAGGGCAAATAACCACGTCGCCTAAAAGTTGCGGACCTAGCCCAGAAAGTTGCGCTATCTCCGCCGGTTCCAAAAGCGGAAAAGCCAAAACATCGGTAGGCCCCGAACTGTCCATATGCGTTTGGTTTAGTTCGGTCATCGCCACTTCGTCTACAAAGTGGATCGTTAACTCCACCCCGCAGGTCGCTAAGCCCTCGCTGCTTAAAACCTGTTCCGCCAACGTTTGCCAAGCATCAAGATCAACATCGATTTCATCGCACTCATCGACCACCACCACCGTCAAATCAGCATTTTTTTGCTGGGAATCAAGGCCAGAGTTTTCGTTCACGAAGGCTCCGCACGAGAACCTTGCGGGCGGGTTTTTTTAAAATCCTCATCGTAAGCATTCACGATGTCTTGCACAATGCGGTGGCGCACCACGTCTCGGCTAGAGAGATGCACAAACGACAAATCTTCAATGTCGCTCAATAAATCTTCTAACCCATCAAGGCCACTACGGCCACCTGGCACATCAATTTGACTGGCGTCGCCGGTGACCACCACCTTTGACCCAAACCCGATACGGGTTAAAAACATTTTCATCTGCTCCGGCGAAGTGTTCTGCGCTTCATCCAAAATAATAAAAGCATTGCTTAAGGTCCGCCCCCGCATAAACGCCAGCGGGGCCACTTCTACTTCGTTTCGTTCCAACATGCGTTCGGCATTTTCGTCATCCACCATGTCAAACAGTGCGTCATAAAGGGGCCGCAAATAAGGATCAACTTTGGCCAGCAAATCGCCGGGCAAAAAACCGACCCTTTCGCCAGCCTCTACCAGCGGACGGGTAAGGACGATCCGGTCCACATCCCCATTTTTGAGGGCACGCACCGCCATGGCTACCGCCAACCAACTCTTGCCGGTACCGGCCGGGCCGATACCAAAAGTAATGACCCCGTCACGAATCGCTTCCACATACTTCATTTGCCCCGCCGAACGAGGCCGCACCGGTTTACCCCGAGCAGAACGCAAAATTTCTGTAGTCAAAACCTCCGCAGGCTCTTCACCTTGACGCACCATGTCGATGGTGCGTTCCAAAGTGTGTTGATCCAACGGGTGGCCTTTTTCTAAAATGTGCACCAATTCGCCGAACAAGCGCCCCACCAACGAAGCTTGCCTGCCCGTTAAGTTGACTTGGTTACCGCGAATATGTATCTGTACCTCTGGAAACGTTGCTTCGATACGACGTAGCAAACTGTCGTGATCGCCCACCAAGTTGGCCATAAGGTCGTTGCTCGCCACATGAATCTGCACCGAAGCCTGCTCATTTGAGCCTTCTTGGTCAGCGCCCTGGCGAGGCGAAGTTCGGGGGTCGGTGGAGGTCTCGTGCATCAGTGGCCCAAGACTATCTTGGTTGAGGTAAACCTTGCCGAGAATTTACAAATGTTGCTGTAGAGGCCGACAAGCCATAATCTCAGCCCATGGCCTTAGACCCCATGGATGAATCGCTTAAGCGTTTGGCAGACGATGCCATCACCGCTGAAGCGGTACGCCAAATAGGCCACGAAGCATGGCTGTATCAACGCTCCGCTGAATCCTCACATCTTCTTGGGGTGCTGCTTGACCTCGCGGAACGCAACGAACCGGTCACCCTGCTGCTTGCTTCGGGCACCCAACGTCAAGGCCATGTTGAGTTAGTGGGTCGCGACGTGGTGGGGCTGCGTACCAGCCAAGGCAAGCGCTCGCTTTTTGCGTTGAAGCATCTGTCGGCGGTTATCCCCGACCCTGCCGCACCAGAGATTATTGGCGACCGCGAGTTAACTGCCGAACAAGCAGATCGCTTGCCGCATTTTCATACCGTGCTGGAAGAACTCCTCGAAGACCCGCCCCTGGTTGCCGCAACCATGGCGGGCCGCCAAGAGCCAGTGATTGGGTCGTTTATCCGACTCGGCCTCAACGTGTTGGTAGTCCGTCAAGCCGATGGTTCCTCGGTACACATCCCTGTTGCAGCACTTGAAGAGTTCGCCCTTTAAGCGGCACACGAACAGGCACATATAGCAGGGCCCACGTTTACTTCTTACGTTTGCGTTTCTTTTTCTTTTTGCCGACGACCCGGCCTAAACGCCCGCGACGGGCCGCTTTTTTCGTAGCTTTTTTATTTTCGGCATCCACCTCAGCACGCATCTGTGGGCCCGCTGCGTTGACAATGTCTTCAACCGAATCCAACAAAGCAGCAATGCTGTCATCTTCCCCCAAGCCTTTGGGTTCTTCCGGAGTGGCGGGAGTAATCAAGGTGCCGTGGCTCCAGTTGACGTCAACCATGCGTCGGGCAAACGACGGGCAGTCTTCTGGGCATCGCCAAGGTGCTTCAGGAGCCAGATCTAAGTTGCACTTTCGTACCGTGTCCCCGTTGGGGTAACTTCGGCTTTCGAAGTGTTTACATTCTTGACGCATCGGCATAGAAGCACCCTAATCAAGAATCAAAACAAGTCGGGGGCATACCCAACTCTGGTCCTTAACCGACCGAACCTTCCATCTGTAGTTCAATCAGACGACTCCACTCCACGGCGTACTCCATGGGCAACGTGCGGGTAATCGGTTCGATGAAGCCGTTCACCACCATTGACATAGATTGCTCTTCGGTTAGCCCGCGGCTCATCAGGTAGAAGAGTTGATCATCGGCCACCTTAGACACCGTGGATTCGTGGCCGATAACCGCGTCGTCGGAACCCACCTCCATGTAGGGGTAAGTATCGGAAATGCTTTCGTCGTCCAAAATAAGGGCGTCGCATTGCACATGGCTTTTACAACCGTGGGCGCCTTCTTCTACCCGGATCAACCCGCGGTAACTAGAGCGGCCGCCACCTTGTGAAATAGATTTCGACACGATCTTCGAGGTGGTTTCTGGTGCGGCGTGGGTCATTTTGGCTCCGGCATCTTGGTGTTGCCCGGGGCCGGCGTAAGCCACCGAAAGTACTTCACCAGAAGCCTTAGGGCCCACCATGACCACTGCTGGGTATTTCATGGTCAAACGTGAACCGATGTTGCCGTCGATCCACTCCATGTGGCCTTCGGCTTCTACCCGAGCTCGTTTGGTCACCAAGTTGTACACGTTGGTAGACCAGTTTTGGATAGTGGTGTAGGTAACCCGAGCCGATTTTTTAACCACAATTTCTACCACCGCGGAATGCAACGAATCGGTGCTGTAAGTAGGGGCCGAGCACCCTTCGATGTAGTGCACCTCTGAACCCTCATCGGCGATGATCAGCGTGCGCTCAAACTGGCCCATGTTTTCGGCGTTGATGCGAAAGTAGGCCTGTAACGGCATTTCTACTTTGACTCCGGGCGGCACATAAATAAACGACCCGCCACTCCATACGGCAGAGTTCAAAGCAGAGAACTTGTTGTCGTTAGGGGGAATTATCCGCCCAAACCAGGCTCGCACGATCTCTGGATGTTCACGCAAAGCGGTGTCCATATCGCAGAAAATAACCCCTTGTTCTTCAAGGTCTTCGCGGTTGCGGTGGTGCACCACTTCAGACTCGTACTGGGCCGTTACCCCGGCGAGGTATTTGCGTTCCGCTTCGGGGATACCCAATTCTTCGTAAGTGTCTTTAATGGCGTCGGGCACGTCATCCCACGAATTGTTGAGGCCGCCGGAAGGCTTGATGTAGTAGTAGATATCATCAAAGTCGATGCCGTCCATATCGCCACCCCACCACGGCATAGGGCGTTTGAGGAATTTTTCGTGGGAGCGCAAACGAAAGTCACGCATCCAGTTGGGTTCGCCTTTCATCCAGGAGATTTCTTGGATGAGGCGTTCGTCGAGGCCTTTGGTGGGCTTGAAAACGTAGTCTTCTTGGTCGCTCCACCCCAGTTTGTATTTACTGAGGTCTACTCCGATGTCTACGGTAGCCATGATGTGGGTACTCCAAGCCGAGGTGGGTATTTCTCCTACGCTGAGAGTAACAATTATTTGAGGAAAAGTAATGGTAATTTATCAAGACACCCCCCACCGCAAGGATCCTAGTAAATCAACTCGCGTTGTTGACGGTCTAGCCAACCCAATAACACCGCAATGGCCCGCGGGTCGTGACGCAAATGATGTCCCGCCCCAGAAATCATACGCAACTCGCCCGCCCCATGAGTACCAGACAAAAGGCGGGCATCTAAAGGCGGCACCACCTCATCGTCGCTGCCATGCACTACCAACAATGGGCGGGGCGCCAACTGAATAACCGCCAACTCTGCGGAAATATCTGACAAAGACGCTTTCCACTCATCAAAACCTTTGGGCGGCGCCGACTCGTCAACCAGCCCCGCTTTTCGTGCATGTAATAACAACCGTCGAGGGTTATCTGCCCAATCATTAAAATCTGCTGGGGTGGCCAAAGCCGCTACTCCGTTTACGCGTAGATCAACTGCTCCTGCGCAAACCGCCAACGCTCCCCCGGTGCCAAAACCTGCGGTCCATACTGCCCCTACTTCAGGAAGCCCAACCAGATACTCGACGGCTGCCAAAAGGTCGTCACGCCACCCTTGCAAACTAAACGAACCTTCAGAACCAGGCATGCCCCGCAGGTAAGGCACCATCACCACCCACCCCATTTCGGCGGCCATGCGTTCGGCCAGTTCCGGAAAGGTCGCTGGCGAGTTTGCTCCGCCGCCCGGGCCGCTAGGGAACCCGTGCGCAATAACCACCGCCGGGCAGTTCTTGCCTCCACCGGGCGGGAGAGCCAAGTGAGCCTTCAGAGCCAAGCTCTCAGATTCAAAAATGATTTCTGACGAACAAAGTGGTCCAGAGGCAGTCAAGAAATATCCTTAACCGATTCTTCGCAGTTGTTCTTTGAATTGGCGGCCTCGCGCAACGTAAGCCTCGGCGCTCAGCATGTTGGCGTCTTCGGGAACCACGCCTTCTCGTACGGTGGCTGGCACACCGAGCACCAGCGAACGGGGCGGCACAATGGTTCCGTTACGCACCATGGCGTTCGCTCCCACTATGGACCCTCGCCCAATCACTACTTCATGAATAACCACCGAACCTACCCCAATGAGCGATCGGTCCTCAATGGTGCAACCCTCCAAGTGACAAAGGTGGCCCAGGGTGACGTCTTCGCCAACCACGGTAGGGAGGTCTGGCGTGCAATGCAGAACCACGTTGTCTTGCACCGACGAACGCGCCCCCACCGAAATAAAACTGTCGTCGGCTCGGATAACCGCATGGGGCCACACGCTGGCTTCTGGCCCAATGATTACGTTTCCAATGATCACCGCTTCGGGGTGAATATAAGCCGACGGGTCGATGCGAGGCTCCACGTCACCTATGGCGTAGATAGGCATTACTTCACCGACCCGAAACCGTAGATGGGTTGAAGGCTTCGACCATCACTGATTGAACTTCCCGTAACTACCGCCCAGGAACACCATGGGCGAGGCTTCACGACCCAAAGCCACTTCTTCGACATGGCCCAATACTAAAAGATGGTCGCCCGCTTCGATTACTTCGTGAATTTTGCAGTCGATGCTGGCCACGCAAGCCAACAGTCGTGGTGAGCCAGTTGCGGTCAACTCCCATTCAACCCCTTCCCAAGGGTCGGTGTCTTTCATAAAGAAACGGCCGCACAAGTCAGCTTGATCATCAGCAAACACGTTGACGCAAAATGCTCCCGAGGGTCGCATGCGGTTCCACGACCGAGCTTGGTGGCCGGTGAAAAACCCCACCAATGGTGGGTCCACCGAAACCGAAGTAAACGAACCGATAACTACTGCCTGAGGAGCCTCACCGTCCATGCCGGTCACCAAGGTCACCCCGGTGGGGTAACGCCCCATCACTTGCCGGTAAGCATCTTCATCTATAGACACAGAACTCTCCTCATTTTTTTCGGAGGTTAGTCGCCCCAGAAGGCTTAATTGGCACTCAGCGCCGTCGCCTCTTTAATTATTGAGTCTGGCGCCTCCAACGGGAAAGAACTTACCCGGCTTTCCCAAGCAGCGGAAACCTTCTCAATGTTGAGGCTCTCGGCTTTTTTCTGTGCGTCAATGAGCATGGCGTCAATTTTTTCATCATCGTGTGCCGGGTCGTGGTGAAAAAGCACCAACTCTTTGACCCCCGCTTGGTGGGCCACCTCAAGGGCGTAATCAACGGTGCAGTGCCCCCAATGGGTTCGGTCAGCGAACTCTTCTGGGGTGAACTGGGCATCGTGAATCAAAAGATCCGCTCCGGCGGCTAACGCCAACACCGCGGGGTCCACGCTTTGGCCATCGTTTCGCGGCTGTTGATGGTCGCTGATGTAGACTACGCAGAGCGAACCGGCAGGTGCCGAGGCAGACGGGACTTCTAAGCGGTAGCCGTTGGTTGCCCCAATGTGAGGAACCGGCAACGCAGTAACCATGGCTGCCCCCACGGCAAAAGAAGCTTCGTTGACGTCGTGAAAAATGATGTCTCCGGCTAAGTCACGAAACCCAATAGGAAAAAATGGGGGCGCCATGAACTGGTCGAAAGCCGCCTCCAACGAGCAGCCATCTTCGGGAGGTCCATACACCTCAAGGCGAGCTCCTACTTGATTTATGGGCGCAAAAAACGGCAACCCTTGCACGTGGTCCCAATGTAAGTGGCTGACCAATGCGGTGCCATGAAAGGGTCGGCGAGAGTCAGCCAACTGTTGGCCGTAATAACGTAAGCCGGTACCCAGATCAAAAATGATTGGATCGCTATCGGGCAGGTCAACCACCACGCAAGAAGTGTTCCCGCCATATCGTTGGTTACTTTCACACGAGCACGGGGTGGACCCGCGTACTCCATAAAATGTGACGTCCAACGACGCAGCCTGAGTATTCATTGCTCGCGAGGGTAGGGAGCATCTTGGCGCATCTCGCAAATTGTGACTGATTTCTCACCAAGGCCTATTCTCTGTCAGACTGTGTCCGTGCCTGAAAAAGTTGACTTTCCTCCCTTGCCCGATGGGGTCTCGGTAATTGTTAAATCCGACTGCCCGGCCTGCTTGCTTGCTGCCGATGTGCTCATTGAACTTGGCCAGGCTGGCCACATCACCTTGTACACCCAAGACGACCCGTCCTTCCCTGCCACCGGCGACTGGGTTATTGATGACACTGATCTCGCGGTAAGTTGGCACCACGAAATTGAGGCCGTACCTACCCTCATTAAAACCGTTGACGGTGTAGAGACCGAACGCACCGCCGGTTGGAACCGTCAAGCGTGGGAATCCATTACCGGCGTTACCGGGTTGGGTCTTGATCTGGTGGATTTCAAACCTGGTTGAGGTTCTCTTTCGGTTGACCCCGGGCGGGTCGACGAACTAAGGGTGCGTTTCAGCGGAAGCAAAATGCAGGCTCGCCGTATTGAGGTCGCCACCCTCGAAGACCCTATGGAAGCTCTTTTTGACCGGGGATGGACCGACGGCCTACCGGTGGTTCCCCCTACCGAGGCACGGGTTTTACGCATGCTGGAAGGCACCACCCGGAGTCCGCAAGATGTGGTGGCGGTGGTGCCCCCCGATTTGGCCGAATGCACGGTAGAAAAAGCAGCCATAAACGCCGTCATGGCCGGCTGTTTGCCCGAATATTTTCCGGTGGTTTTAACCGCGCTCGAAGCTATCTGCACCGACCAATTCAACATGCACGGGGTGCTGGCCACCACCATGTCGGTGGGACCCATCTTTGTGGTTAACGGGCCTATAACCGAACGCATTGGCATGAACTCTGGCGTCAACGTGTTGGGTCACGGCTACCGTGCCAACAGCACCATCGGTCGTGCGGTGCAACTCATTGTTCGCAATCTCGGCGGTGGTGCTCCCGGCGGCATTGACCGAGCCACCTTAGGACATATGGGCAAACAAGGTTTTTGCTTCGCTGAAGCACCTTCTGCCTGGACCTCGCTGGCCCAAGAAGAAGGGTTCACCGCCCAGCAAAATACGGTGACCGCTTTCGCCGGGGAAGGCCCGCGCTTACTTTTTGATCAACAAAGCCGCAGCCCAGAATCGTTAGTACGCATGTTGGCTGACGGTTTACGCTCTACCGTGTCTTCTCGCATGGTCATGGGCATTGATGCCATGTTGGTGCTCTCGCCCGAGCACCTGTCCCGGTTTGTTGATGCCGGATGGGACCGCTCACGTTTTCTGACTGAACTGAGTGAACTTTTGGTCATTGACGCCGATGACATTATTGTGGGCGCTCACGGCATTGACGAGGGCATCCCAACCGGTTTTGCTGGCCTGCAACTCCCCAAGTTTCGCCCCGACGGTTTGCTGGTCGTTCACGCCGGGGGGGCCGCTGGTTTGTTCTCGGCCATCATCGGGGGTTGGGTAAACGGAAACACCGGCAGCGACCCAGTTACCAAGGAGATACAACTATGACCCAAAACTTAAATGCCGTAATGCTGGACCCCACCGCAGAAAACCAGCCCGAGCAACGGCCTCTCTGCGACCGTCCCGCCACGCTCCAAGGTTTGACCGTGGGCTTGTTAGATATTTCTAAACCTCGGGGCAACGTGTTTTTAGATCATCTCGAAACACTGTTGAGTGACCAGGGGGCCGAAGTGCGCCGCTACGTCAAACCCACCTTTGCCAAACCGGCTCCGGTTGACCTGCGCCACGAAATCGCCACCAGTTGCCATGCGGTTATTGAAGCACTCGCCGATTGAGGTTCTTGTACCACGTGCAGTGTGCACGACATCAACGATTTTGAACGGCGAGGCATCCCCGGGGTTTTTGTGGCCTCCGCCCCTTTTGTGGACGCTGCGGAAACCCAAGCCAAAGCGCTGGGTCTTGAGGTAGCACGCGTATTCACCGCTCACCCTATTCAGGACCGCACTGACCATGAGATGCGATCACTAGCCGAAACCGCTTTTGCACAACTGGTAGAAAAAATCACCGCCCCGTAGCCCACCTCTAGGGGAGAACGAAACCGTTATTGGTTTCTTGCGCTAACCCATCGGCCACCACGGTGGCGGCTACTCGTTGTGCCCGCTGAGGATCATCAGGCCACCCCATGACCGGCGCTAAATGGTCTCCGTTAACCGGGCCCAGCCCCAAAGCGGCCACCAGTCGCCCCCGACCTTGCCGGTCTGAGCCTTCAAATCGAGATTGTTTACCGGCCACCCCCGCTGAACCAGGCGCCGGATCTGGCCCATTTTTTTCTCGGTTCCCTTGCCATACACAAGCCTCAGCAATCGGACATTGTTTACAACGAGGCGCACGAGCCCGACACACCATGGAGCCCAAATCCAAAACTGCTTGATTCCACGCCCACCCGGCCCCTACCGGCACCGAAGCATCAGCCATATCTTGTGCTTGCCGAGGCTTCAACGAGCACCCGGCGAAACGTGCCAAAACCCGCCCCACGTTGGTGTCCACCACCGCAGCGTCTTGTTCAAAAGCAAAGGCCAGAACTGCTCGAGCTGTGTAAGGCCCTACCCCCGGTAAAGCCAGCAGCGCCGGCAGTTCGTCGGGCACTACGCCGTGGTGTTCGTTAACCAGCACCGTGGCGCAACGATGCAACATGACGGCCCTCCGGTTGAAGCCCAGGCCAGACCATTCCTGCACCACCTCCCCTGCTGACCCGGCCGCGCAGGTGGCGGCATCGGGGAACCGCTCTAAAAAGGTTGGCCATCGCGGCAACACCCGGTCAATTTGTGTTTGTTGCAACATCACTTCAGCCACCAGAACCGCCCAGGGGTCTCGCGTGTTGCGCCACGGCAAGTCGCGAAGCCATTCAGCGCCCCAAGCCAAGACCGCTACGGGCAGGAGCGACTGCGAAATACTGTGGTCAGATTCTTTTGGAGCAGGCACAAAACTCACGCTAGTTCCCCTTGGAGAACTCTTCATCCATGTCGGCAGTTGGGTCTGACGCTTGCTAACGTCCCTGCTGTGCCTGAATCAAACCTTGACCTAACAAAAATTCTTCAAACGGAACTTCACCCGGTAGGCAGTGAAGCCCGCCCGGTGAGCGAGTTTTTAACCACTTTTCCGCTAGCCATAGTTGTCCTTGACCCTTTTACTCATGAAAGTTCTTGGCTGCTCGATACCGCACGGCGGGTCTTAACAAACTTCCAAGAGGCCGACGTGCGGGTGGCTTACTTGGTGGCCGGCACCAACGCCGAGGGGGCTGCTCAGTTTCTTGGCCCACTCGCTGACGAAGTCCTCACCTTGGCCGACCCCGACCGCTCGCTAGTTAGTGCGCTGGGTCTTGAGATTCTTCCTGCCTTTGCCGTTATAAGACAAGACGGTTCGTTGTTGGCTTCGGCCCAAGGGTGGGACCCAGAAACATGGCGACCGGTGGCCGAAAGCTTGGCTGCCTTAACCTCTTGGTCTCGACCAGAGTTTCCGGTAGCCGGCGACCCTTCCCCCTACGTCGGTACCGCAGCCCAGGGGTAGCCTCTGACGCTGACGTAATGGCCTTTAACACGCAATGACTCAGTCTCCTCGCCCAAAAATTGCTGTCGCTCCCGACACTCGTCCGACCATGCACCGTAAACTTTGTGCGGCGGTAGAAGCCGGTGGCGGGCAAGTTTCTCCCCTTGAAGAAGCCACTGGTTTAGTTTGGGCCGACCCGGCACGCCCGGACCTTTTCCCCGAGATGGCCACCCGTGCGCCGCACCTCGAATGGATTCAACTGCCTTATGCCGGCATTGAGCCTTTTGCTCAACACCTTGACCCCCAGTGGACGTGGACTTGCGGCAAAGGCGTTTACTCCAACGAGGTGGCCGAAACTGCTTTGGCCATGAGTTTGGCCGGTTTTAAAAACCTTCACGACTATGCCCGTCAACAGTCTTGGAGCGGCCCGGTAGGACGAGTGCTTTCGGGCAGCAACCTCACCATTTTGGGGGGCGGAGGCATCACCCGCAGCTTATTGCCTTTGTTGGCACCATTTAATTGTGACATTTCTGTGGTTCGCCGCTCTGGCGAACCCATGGAAGGCGCCAACCGAACCCTGACCTCTGCTCGTTTAATGGAAGTTCTGCCCCGCACCGACTTACTGATTTTGGCTCTTTCCTTGACCGCAGAAACTCGCGGCATTATTGGTGCTGCAGAACTTGCGGCGTTGCCGGAACACGCATGGATTGTCAACGTGGCGCGCGGTGGCCACATTGATACTGAGGCCCTGGTGCAGGCTTTAAAAACCAACAGCATCGGCGGGGCTGCGCTCGACGTCACCGACCCCGAACCTCTCCCCGACCAACATCCTCTCTGGTCGCTCCCGAATTGTTTGATCACCCCTCATATTGGCAACACCCCCGACATGGGCCTTGAGGTGTTGGTGCCCTTCATAGAAGAAAACGTCCGCCGGTTTAGCCAAGGACAAGAGTTGCTGGCCCCAGTTGACGTTTCGCTGGGTTATTAAGTGTCTTTGGCTGTGCCCAATATTTCTGCTTTACTTTTAGCAATAGTTTTTCTGGTGGCCGGGGTAAACAAACTTCGCCGCCCCCTTGATACCCGTCGTTCGCTGCGAGATTTCGGGCTCCCCGCGCCTCGCCAACTCAGTATCGCTCTCCCGCTAGTTGAGTTACTTACCGCTTTTTTGTTGATCATTAACCCAGCCACCGGGGGGCCTTGTGCAGTGGCTTTGCTTAGCGCTTTTACCGTGTTGCTGATCGGTCGCCTACGGGCTGGGTTGACCCAAGGGTGCGGTTGTTTTGGCGCCTGGTCGACCCGACCGCTGTCTTGGCGAGACGTGGCCCGCAACCTCATTCTGATTGCTTTTGGGGTGACTGCCACGCTGGGTTAAGACCCTGCCCCAAAGGTTTGCTAGTTTCCGTTGTCACCCATTACTACTAAAGGATTAACTCCATGACCGACCGTTCTTGTGCCCAAGACTCTGCCCAAGCCGTTCAGGTGCTGGGCGCTCGTTTCATGCTGGACCGCACCACCTTTGGCCGCGGCGTTGAAATCGGCCTGCCCAAGAGCATGGCCAGTTACGTGATGGGGCGCATGGGCGTCATTGGCGATATCTCTGCTCAAGAAGCCACCGATGCTGCTTGGTGTATCAACTTTGACATGATCAACGAAAACTGGGTAGATGACCTCAGCCCTTCGGCCGCTGGCGCTTTGTATGCACAAATTTGTGTAGAGCAGGGCCGCACATATCTTGAAGGTTTTGCCGGGGCAGCCCGCTTGGCTGAACTGGCCGGGCGCATTGCCGACGCCGCAGATGATACCGATGCTGCACTTTTTGCCGGGTGGCGTGACGCAGACCGGCCCGACGACGCTGAAGGATTGGCCTATTTGTTAGTGCAGGTAGTGCGGGAGTTACGTTTTTGCCGCCACGCCGCGGCAGCTCGAGCCGCCGGCGCATCCCCCGTTTCTCTGGTCCAAGCAAAAAATGGTGGCTCCAACGTAGGCATCTTTGGTTGGGCAGACAGCGCCGACCAGCCGGCTGACCCACAAACGGTGGCCGACATCGAAACGGCCACCGAAGCCGCCTCGGCTCTTGATCATGCCGTGCTCAACGACGACGAGCAGGCAGAGTACGTTGGCTTGGTAAGCGCCGCCTTGGCCCACGCTGAGGCGCAAAACTAAACCTCCGTTACTAAAAACTCTCAATAAGAAAGCAGGAATTTTCATGGATGGCTTAATGATGGACACGCCGTTGTCGCTGATTCACCTCTTCAACCGAGCCGAGCGTCTTTTTTCCGACAAAACAATCGTCACCGCTACCCCCACAGGACGCGAACGCTTAACTTACGGGGCGTGGGCCGAACGCACCCGACGCCTGGGCGGGGTGCTTGACAACTTGGGCATCTCGGACGACGGCCGGGTAGCTACCTTTGCTTGGAACACGGCACGGCACCTTGAACTCTATTTCGCTCCTCCTTGTTCTGGGCGAGTAGCACACACCCTTAACCTGCGGCTTTTTCCCGATCAGTTGGCTTACATCGTTGACCATGCCGAAGACGAGGTCATCTTTTTAGACCATTCGGTAGCCGGCCTTATTTGGCCCCTCATGGACAAGTTCTCCACCGTGCGCCACGTGGTTTTGATGGACGATGGTGCCCCGGCTCCCGATGCCGACGCCATCCGAGCCGACGTGCACGACTACGAAGAATTGTTGGCTGCCGCAGACCCCGTGGAATGGACGCGAGTAGAAGAAAACCGAGCCGGTTCCATGATGTATACCTCGGGCACTACCGGCAACCCCAAAGGGGTGGTTTACTCGCATCGTTCCATGGTGCTCCATACTTTTGGCGCCATGATGGCCGATACTTTAGGGGTTTGCGAAAGCGACGTAATTTTGCCAGTGGTACCGATGTTTCATGCCAACGCTTGGGGTTTAGCCCACGCCGCAGTAGCCACTGGAGCCACCATGGTCATGCCCGGCGCTAACTTAAGTGCCCCGGCTTTGGCCGACTTACTAGAAAGCGAAAAAGTAACCTTGGCCGCCGGCGTACCAACCATTTGGATGGGCGTGCTGGCCGAGCTAGAAGGCCGAGACGTTTCTTCATTGCGGGCTATTCCGTGTGGAGGTTCAGCGGTGCCTAAAACGTTGTCGGAGGGCTTCCGTGAAGCCACTGGGCTGCCCTTATTGCAAGCTTGGGGCATGACCGAAACCAGCCCCTTGGCTGCGGTGTGTGGCATCAAGTCCACCATGGCTCACCTTGATGATGATGCAAAAGCCGATATTCGTACCGGCGTAGGTCTGATTACTCCCGGGGTGGACTTTCGTATTGTTGACACCGAGACCGACACCGAACAGCCTTGGGACGGAGCGTCACGGGGCGAATTGCAGGTGCAAGGCCCGTGGATCGCTCGATCTTACTACAACGACGAACGAGCCAACCAGTCATTCACCGACGACGGTTGGCTCAAAACAGGCGACGTCGCTACTTGCGATGCCGAGGGGTACATCCGCTTGGTTGACCGCACTAAAGATTTAATTAAATCGGGCGGCGAATGGATTAGTTCGGTTGAGTTAGAAAACGAAATCATGGCACACCCTCAAGTTGCAGAAGCAGCGGTCATTGGCGTTACGTCTACTAAGTGGGGCGAGCGTGCCATGGCCTGTGTGGTGGCCGCCGAAGGCGCCGAACTGTCCTCCGACGACATTTTAACTTGGCTGGACGGCCGGGTACCGAAGTGGTGGATGCCCGACCGGGTGGAGTTCATTGATGAAGTACCGAAAACTTCGGTAGGTAAGTTCTCAAAGAAAACCTTGAGGGAGCGTTTCGCCGACGTAGTGGTTGACTAAACCCTGCGAGTCAAAACCCTCATAAACCGGTCATGAACCAAAATAAATTCATGATCATGTTTGGTCTATCCCATAAGGTGTGGCATGATTTCGCTAAGCTATACACCCCATGGGCTGACCAACTCCGGTTGGCCTAAGAGTTGAGGAGACTTTCGTGGAACTATTTGATAACTGGTTTGGCCTAGGAGGCAGCGCTGAAGCATTCGGCCGCTACGCCCACTATCTCGCAGGCATTACCTGGATTGGCTTGCTCTACTTCTTTAACTTCATTCAAGGCGCTGCTTTCGGCGAAATGGGCGATGCCGCACGCGGTGAAGCTCTGCGCAAGATCACCTGGCGCACCTTGTGGTGGTTCCGCTGGGCAGCTGCTTTAACTTGGGTCTCTGGTCTCTGGATTCTCTTCGCTCAAGACCGACTCTTTGACAACATGGACTATTGGAAGACCGCTTCTGGTATGGGTATTGCCTTCGGCGTGCTCTTGGGTACCACCATGGCAGCCAATGTATGGATGGTCATTTGGCCTGCGCAACAGATCGCTATCGGTTCTTCGGTCAGCGTCTCTGAAGGCGGCGAAGCCGACGCAGAGGCACCAGCAGCCGGCAAACGTGCAGCACGGGCCAGCCGGGTCAACACCTTGTTCTCTATTCCTTTGGTCTTTTTCATGATGTGGCCCAGCCACTTCGGCGGAAACTTCGGCAGCCCCGAAGGCAGCACTCGAGCCATCATTTGGGCCGTTTTCGCCATCATGTGGATCGGTATGGAACTCTCTGCCGTAGGCAAGATCGGTGGCTACGACGGTCCGCTCAACAAGCTTGTTTTAGACAAACACCAAGACACCATCAAGTACGGTTTGGCTATTACCGCCGTGCTCTACTTGTTGTTTGAAATTCTCTAAACAGTAAATCTTTTTCACAATGGCTCGCCTCTTTGGGGCGGGCCATTGTGCGTTCTGGCCATAACCATTTATGGCAACTTATTCCACCAACAACTGGGCTTCCATGCCCGCTTCTCGGTGGCCAGGAATATCGCAGTAAAGAACGTACCGGCCCGCTGCTAGCGGCAGCGTTCCCCCTACGGCTTCGCCATTCGTTACTTCTAGACGCATGTTCTCTTCGTGGCCTTCGACTACCAACGTGTGTAGTTGAAAGCCATCGAGCACATACCAAAAGCTCACTTCACCTGCTGTTGCTTGATAACGGTCAAGGTCAAAATCTAATGAATCGTCGGCCACCACTCGTACAGTGCCCGGCGCAACTGGTGCAGCAGGGCCTTTGGTGGTTTCTCCGCCACAAGCGGTCAGCAGTAATGTCGAACCCAAAAGCAAGGCCGGTAATTTTAAAGAAATCGTTTTACTATTCATGCCCTTAGGTTAGCCATGCGTCATGATGAACCCATGAGCGAAATAGCACTTTTGGTAAACTCCGCCGCCCGCGCCGGTCGTGCCGCAAATGACCTCTCTGGGATTCTTGAACGCCTCGCCCATCATGGCCTTAAACCCGAGATATTAGAGGCCTCAACTCCTGAAGCCGTTTCGCAAGTTATTGCCGCTTCCCTAGCCCCCCGCATTTTGTTGGCCGGCGGCGACGGGGTGTTGCACCATGCGCTGCCTGCTTTGGCGGGAAGCGGACGCATCTTGGGTTTGATCCCCGCGGGTACCGGCAACGACGCCGCTCGAGCTTGGGGCCTTCTGGATGGCAACTTGGCCAATAAAGTTGACCGGGCGCTTGCCGAGCCAACTGCGATAGACCTCATTTCTGGCGGGCCTCGACCGGTGGCTACCAGCGTTATTTCCGGGTTCCCTGCTGCGGTAAATACCCGAGCCAACGCCATGCGGTTCCCCAAAGGGCAAGCCCGCTACACGGTGGCCACGCTGGCCGAGTTGCCTAAAATGCGGCCGCAAGATTACTGCTTGACGTTAGATGGCAAAGAACATCAACTAAAAGCCGCGGTGGTCGCCGTAGCTAACACCGCTTACTTTGGTGCCGGTATGGCTATTTGCCCTGAAGCCGACTCCACCGATGGCTTACTCGATATTTGCGTGGTGGGTCAGGTAAGTCGCCTTGAACTCTTACGTTCTTTTACACAAATCCGTACCGGCAGTCACGTCGACCATCCCAAGGTGTCCATGTTTCAGGCCACCGAAGCAGCCATCAAAGGTGATGGCCCGGCTCGGGGTGATGGCGAAACACTCAGCGACCTACCGCTAACTTTGCGCAGCGACCCGGGCGCTCTCTTGGTGGCCGGAGTTAGACTAGGGTCGTAGCATGACCAACCAAACCACTTACCAAATTGAAATCACCTACTGCGTGCCTTGAGATTATTCGCCCTACGCCGTGAGCGTAGTAAATGACCTGCTCTCCAACTATCAACACATCATCACCGACCTCAAGTTGATTACCGGCAGCAAAGGAGTTTTTGATGTCACCGCTAATGGTCAGATGATTTACTCCAAAGGCCAAACCGGCCGCCACGACGAACCGGGCGAAGTGCTGGGCTTGTTTAAAGAACTCATCGGCCCTGAGGTAAGCATTTACGGTTCCTAAGTAAAGAACCTTCTTTGGGTTCTTTACTTTTACTACCCAACCGGTAAGATCATCCTCTAATCTCTTGGTCATTTGACCAGAACAACAACAGGAGAAATCATGGGCCTTGATGGCAGCGAAACCCTAGAAAACCTGAAAGCCGCCTTTGCTGGCGAATCTCAGGCCAACCGTCGTTACCTCTACTTTGCCAAGGTGGCTGATGTTGAGGGCTACCCAGACATTGCCGGCAACTTCCGCGACACCGCCGAAGGGGAAACTGGCCATGCTCACGGCCACCTAGATTACATAAAAGCAGTCGGCGACCCCGCTACCGGCTTGCCTATAGGCGACACGCTAGAAAACTTGGCCGCAGCCGTAGCCGGCGAAACCCACGAGTACACCGAGATGTACCCCGGGATGACCCGCACCGCTCGTGAAGAAGGCTTCGATGAAATTGCCGACTGGTTCGAGACCTTGGCTAAGGCCGAAAAAGCTCACGCCGGTCGTTTTCAGGCTTTGTTGGACGAAAACAGCTAAACCTGTCCACAACCATTCTTTTCAATTGCCGGCCTTGCCTTCGGGTGAGGTCGGTGTTTGCGTTCTAGAATTAACCCATGGCTGATCACCTCTCTTACCAACCCACGTCGGGGCTGACTTACGACCCGAATGATGATCATTATTGGGATGCTGATGCTCTACAACAAGAGATTGACCGCACCTTTGAAATCTGCCACGGATGCCGCATGTGTTTCAAATATTGCGACAGTTTCCCTTCGTTGTTTTCGTTTATCGACGACCAGCACGATGGCGACGTGCGCAAGATGACCGAGCCACAAACCGCCCTGGTTATGGATCAATGTTTTCAATGCAAACTCTGTGAGGTGCAGTGCCCTTACACGGTGCGCGACAGTCATGAATTCCAGTTGGATTTTCCCAAGTTGGTGCACCGCTACAAAGCCCAACGACATCGCCAAGAAGGGTCTAGCCTTCGTGACCGCTTGTTGAGCGACCCCGACCGAACAGCCAAGTTGGCCCGGGCCAGCGGCGGCTTGGCCAACAAACTAAACCAGCGCAGCGGTTTGCATCGCAAGTTCTTAGACAAAGTCTTGGGCATTCACCCCGATAAAGACCTCCCCACTTTTGCTCGCCGTACCTTTACCCAATGGGCTCAAGAACGTGGCCTCATCAAAACTCCCGATCAAGGCGAGGTAGTGCTTTTTCCTACCTGCTATGTCGAACACAACGAGCCTCAAGTGGGCCGCGACACCATAGAAGTTTTTGAAAAAAATCAGGTAGCAGTAACTTGCGAAAAAGGCTTGGCTTGCTGCGGCATGCCGGCCTGGGAAACCGGTGACCTCGACACCTTGCGCCAGCGGGCCGCCACCAACCTTGAACGCTTAGCCCCCCACGTAGCGGCCGGCAAAAAAGTGGCGGTCATCAACCCCACCTGTTCCATGATGTTGCGTCAAGAATACCCAGAGCTAGTAGCACCCGCCGACCGCCCCCAAGCCCAAGCATTGGCCGAAGCAGTGGTCGACGCCGGTGAATACCTTTGGTCGCTGCGCAACGAAGAACGCTTCAACACCGACTTTGCCTCCACCCCCGGCGACATTAGCTACCACACCCCCTGTCACCTGCGAGCCCAAGCGGTGGGCTTTAAAGGACGTGACCTGTTGCGCAATATTCCTGGAGTAAAACCCAAGACCACCATGGAATGCTGCGGCCACGACGGCACCTACGCCATGAAGTCTGAAAGTTACGAGGTTTCAGTACGCATCGGCAAAAAAGCTTTCGAGGGTATGGCCGCCGCCGATGCTGAAGTCTGGGCTACCGACTGCCCGTTGGCTGCTCTGCAATTTGGTCAACATGCCGACCGTCGCCCCCTGCACCCCATGACCATTTTGGCCCGGGCCTATCGGCCCGATGGCTTCCCTACCCCTGTTACCTCAGAGGAATCTTCATGAACCTTCCCCCCCACCATGTACGCCGCAGCGAGATCGTGGACTTTGAAACTTACACCGATCAGCGAGACCACGAACGCCAAACCGCTATGGCCATCAAAGCCCCTCGACGGGTACACCTTGGCGATTACTTGACTTTCCTTTTTGAAAACCACGCCACCATTCGCTATCAGGTGCAAGAAATGATGCGGGCCGAAAAAATTGTGCGTGAATCGGCTATCGAAGAAGAGCTCACTACTTACAACGAACTACTGGGCGGGGTAGGGCAACTGGGCTGTGCTCTGCTTATAGAGATCGCTGCCGAGGCTGACCGCAAACCGTTGTTGATCAAATGGCTCGGCCTCCAAGCGCACCTTTATCTGGTGCTAAGCGATGGGTCCCGGGTGTACGCCGAATTTGACCCAGCACAGGTAGGCGATGACCGGCTTTCTGCCGTGCAGTATCTGACCTTTTCTTTAGATCAAGTTGAGCCCGGTGGCGGGCCGGTGGCAGTGGGTTGCGACTTTTCTGACTTGACCGACGAAATCGCCTTAACCGCTGAACAGCAAACGGCCCTGGCCGCTGACTTGGCCGCTAGCCGGGTTTAGAGTCCTTCTTTTATTTCTGCCAATTGGTCAAGGATCGGTAGCACCGTGTCGGCTCCTTCGGGGGGCAAACCAAACACCACACGGTTAACCCCTAAAGCAGCGAACTCTTCTATCTGCGTACGGTCGTGGGGTGCCCCATAAATAGTGATCTCTACCTCTGCCGGGTCTCGGCCGGCTTCTTCACAAGCTTGATCTCGAGCAGCCAACCATGCGGCCGGGTCGAAGTCGCCGCGACCAGCAATGGGAATCCACCCGTTGCCGTAGCGCACCGCCCGGTTTAGCCCACCAGGAAAAGCACCGCCCACGTGGATTGGTGGATGTGGTTTTTGTATTGGCTTGGGGTTCGCCACTAGGGGCGCAAAGTCCACTTGTTGGCCGTGGTACTCCGCCGGGTCATTCTCCCAAATGGTTTTCATCGCTTCCATTTTTTCACGCATCAAACCAAAGCGGCGGGCGGGGTCGGTGCCATGGTTCTGCATTTCTTCGAGTCCCCAGCCTGCTCCGATGCCCAACAAAAAACGTCCTCCGGAGAGAACATCTAGGGTGGCCACTTCTTTGGCCAATTGAATAACGTCGCGTTGTATTACCAAAGCAATGCCGGTGGCTACCTTGAGTTTGGTGGTGACTGCTGCCACCGCCGAGAGCACCACAAACGGGTCCATGGCGTCGTAATACATTTGCGGCAACACCGACCCACCGGGCCAGGGTGCCGTGCGCTCTACCGGGATATGGCTGTGCTCGGCTACCCAAAGCGACTCAAAGCCGCGGCTTTCTAGCGCCGAACCCAACACGGTGGGCGAAATGGTGTATTCACACGGAAAAATACTTACCCCGAACTCCATTAGCGCTCCTTTTGTTTTTTTTTACATCCTAAACCGAAAGACTGGCCAAAAAAAATTCCACTGAACTTTACTTTTCAGATAATGACCGTTATTATCGGTTCATGGCTCTTGACGCACCACTGGATGTTCCCCTCCATGAATATACCGATACTACTGGTGACGACATTAGCCATCGCCTTCTTAGCGCCGCCGCTGAACTCTTCGCCGAAAAAGGCTACGAGCAAGCCGGGGTCGCCGAAATAGCCCGCAGAGCCGGCGTCACCACCGGTGCCATCTACAGCCGCTACACCGGCAAAGCGCAACTAATCCTAGACGCCGTCAAGCACCACATGCCTGACGAAATCAACCGCCTGCTGCGCTCCACCTCCGACCAACGGTCCCCCACCGTGGTCCTAGCCGAACTCGGCGAGCACCTTCTTGATGACCTGCATGAAGGCACTGGCCTTTTTTTGGAGGCCATCGTGGCCTCTCGCCGAGACCCTGAGCTTTCCGAACGCCTCCAAAAACAAATTGACGAAGAAGACCAGCAATTGGCCAGCCTGATTAGCGCCGCCAAGACCGCCGGATTGCTCGACCCAGAACTTGATGACCTCGCCGTGGTGCGCTTCGCTCACGCCATCGGTTTCGGCATGATCTTGACCCGCACCATGGGTCTCAACCTGCCCGCCCCTGAGGCTTGGACCAAACTAATCAACCGTTTCATCTCAAGTTTGTCCCCCCAATCCGACCACCAAGACTAGCCACAACTCAACAAAGGACCATCCAATGACAGCCACCGAAAACCCCGTAAGCGACGAATACTCATTGGCCAACTACGCCAACGACCCAGAGCGCATATCTGAATACTCGGTTTGGAACAGCGACGTCACCTCGGCTATTCACACTGTCCAAGATAACGCCGATGCCATCTTCACCTGGGACTACGACAAAGGGTCACGGCCGGCGTTAGACAAACTCTACGAAAAAGCCAAGACCTCTCAGTGGAACGGTCAGACCGACTTAGATTGGTCAATAGATGTTGACCCCTACGCAGTACTCACCGCCGCTGACCCACTTGAAGTTCAGTATTTCGCCGAAAACCCCGAGTCGCCGCTTTACAAATTCAACGAAAAAGAATGGACCGAGTTGGGAGTGGAATCCTTCAAATGGAGCCTGGCCCAATTTATGCACGGTGAACAAGGTGCCTTGATCTGTACAGCAAAAATTGTAGAAACCGTGCCCTGGATAGACGCCAAATACTACGCCGCCACCCAAGTAATGGACGAAGCTCGCCACGTAGAAGTCTTTGCCCAATATCTGGACACCAAAATGGGCGGTATTGACTACCCCTGCAACACCCATCTGGGTTTACTCCTTGACGACATCGTCAACGACAGTCGATGGGACATGACCTACTTGGGCATGCAGATCATGGTGGAAGGCTTGGCCTTAGCGGCCTTTGGCTTCATGCATCAAACCACCGAAGAACCCCTGCTGAAAAAGCTTTTGCGCTACGTCATGGCCGACGAAGCCCGCCACGTAGCTTTTGGGGTAATTACCCTCAAGGAAATTTACCAAGACATGACAGCCGCCGAACTCCGCGACCGCCAAGTATTTGTCTTCGAAGCAGCCCTGCGCATGCGCGACCGCTTCATGCGCCAAGAAGTATGGGAACGCGTGGGAGTCGATGTAAAAGACATGGTGAAGTTCCAGTTATCAATGCCCGACGAACTGCGAATATTTCAACGCATGCTCTTTTCAAAGATCGTCCCCAACTGCCGCAAACTTGGTTTGTTGGATGCCGGCGACGGATGGCTACGCGACCGCTTCACCGACATCGGGGTCATCGAATTTGAAAACTGGGTAGATACCGGCGAAGAATACCTAGAGCTTGATGAAGTAACCAAAGACCGGGCCGCTGAAGAAGCAGCGAGCTAACCCTTCTTCGCAAAAAAGGCTTTACTCCTTCTCGTTGGCCTGCAGGTGATGACGAATCACCTCATCAATAATAAAGCGCAAAAACTTCTCAGAAAAAACGGGATCCAACCCAGCCTGTGCAGAAAGCTCACGAAGTCGCTCCACCTGTTCGGCTTCTCTCCCCGGGTCGGCCGGCGCCATACCTGATTGCGCTTTATATTCCCCTACCTTGCTGGTGACCTTAAACCGTTCGGCCAACAACACGATGAGCGCCGAATCAATATTGTCAATACTGGACCGGTAACCGATCAGCACCTCGTCGTTTTGGTCGCTCATTATTTTCCTTTCGCTTCTCACAGGGTAGACCCTCGCCGCCCTGCTTGACTTACCATTTACAAACTGGGCTATTCTCCGTATCTAACCACTCTCCCCTTTAACCAAACAAGCGAGCCCTTCATGGAAATCCCTCTTACCATTACCGACTACCTCGACCGAGCCGAACGAGTTTACGGCGACCGCATAGCCGTCGTTGACGAATTTGACCAACCAGCCCCCGCTCTGTCCGACCTGACCTACCGACAACTAGCGCAATCAGCACGGGCCCTGGCCGCTGGCCTTGATGGTTTGGGCTTAGCCATCGGCACCCGCGTCGCCATGGTGTCGCACAACGCAGCCCGGTTACTGGTTTTCCTTTTCGGCACCAGCGCCTACGGGCGAGTTGGCGTGCCCATCAACTTTCGCCTCAGCAAACCAGAAATACAATTCATCCTTAACCACTCAGAAGCCGAGGTGCTGATCATTGACCCCGAGTTGGCTGAACAACACGGCGACTTCGACGTAAAACACCAATTCACTGCTGGCCCAGAATCCGATGCACTCTTTAACTACGACATCGCTCCTCAACCGTGGGAACCCAGCGAACAAGCCACCGCCACCATCAACTACACCAGCGGAACCACCGCCCGCCCCAAGGGGGTCGAAATGACCCACCGCAACCTCTGGCTCAACGCCGCAGTGTTCGGATGGCAAAGCGGGGTCAACGACCGCGAGGTCTACCTCCACACCTTGCCCATGTTCCACTGCAACGGCTGGGGCATGCCTTACGCCATCACCGGAATGGGCGGTCAACACATTATTTTACGCAAAGTAGACGGGCCAGAAATCTTGCGCCGCATTGAACGCCACGGAGTCACCTTGCTTTGTGGCGCTCCCGCAGTAATCACCGCCGTCCTAGAAGCCGCCGCCGACTGGGACGGGCCGATCCCTGGTGCCGCAACTATGCGCATCGTGGTGGCCGGGGCCCCACCGCCCACCAGTATCATTGAACGAGTAGAAACCGAACTGGATTGGGAATTCATCCAGATTTACGGGCTCACCGAAACAGCACCGCTGCTCACCATGAACCGCTCCCGAGCCGAATGGGACCACCTTGACGCCGGACAACGCGCCGTTGAACTCTCCCGCGCCGGAGCCCCCGCCCTCGGGGTAGAACTCAGCACAGCCCCCGATGGGGAACTCCTGGCTCGCAGCAACCATGTACTAAAAAGCTACTGGGACCAACCAGAGGAAACCGAAAAAGCTTTAACCGACGGGTGGTTTCATACCGGTGACGGCGCCACCATTGGTGACGACAAATACGCCACCATTACCGACCGAAAAAAAGATGTCATTATTTCTGGCGGAGAAAACGTGTCATCCATCGAAGTGGAAGACGCTCTTTTCTCACACCCTGCAGTAGCCGAAGCAGCGGTCATCGGGGTACCTCACGAAAAATGGGGAGAAACAGTAAAAGCCCTCGTAGTTTGCACCGATACTTCAATAACCGAAAATGACCTTATTGACCATTGCCGCGAACTGCTCGCCCACTACAAGTGCCCCACCTCAGTGGAGTTTCGCCACGAACTCGACCGCACAGCCACCGGGAAGTTGCAAAAGTTTAAATTGCGTGCCCCTTACTGGGAGCACATGGACCGCCAAATCAACTAATGGCCTTTATTTCACCGCGCAAGTTCATGTGGGTGGTAAAGGCTTCACTGGCCGCTTGCCTACTACTGGGGCTTGTCTTTCCCGATATTCCTGGCGTCGCCGGCAAAGGCTGGCCTGAACGAGCCGTCGGCTACCCCATCTCCGCTTTGATCACCCCCCTTGTCTGGCTAATAGCCACCCGACGAAAACCAGTAACTCAACGCAACTACCCCTACCTCGCCGACGCTTTGCTGGTCCTACCTTTCGTCTTAGACCTCACCGGCAACCTGGTGAACTTTTACAACACCATCCACAACTTTGACGATATTTTACATTTCATCAACTGGGTGTTTTTAGTAGCGGCCTTAGTGATATTTCTGGCTCCCGCTGGTTTAGCCCGCTGGAACCTGACCCTTCTGGGCGCAGGATTTGGCGCTTTAGCCATAGTGGCTTGGGAAGGCATGGAATGGATTGTGCAATCCATGGGCACCGCCGGTCTACAACTCACCTACGACGACACGGTAAGCGACTTGGTGCTGTCTACTTCCGGAGGCATCTTCGGTGCCATTTTGGCCGCCCGCTTTTTAACTAATCAAGTCACTGCTTAGCTTTTAGCCAGCGCAGGCAAAGGCTCCCCAGCAAAGAACCTTCGCGGGTTATCTACCACCAACTTGTCGATCTCTGCTTGCGTAACCCCTCGGTCAATCAACATGGGCACGATCTCGCGATCAAACCTGGTGGGTTCCATCACCTCAGCCAACTGACTCATGGCGTGCGACGGAAACGGTTCGCCGCGCCAACACCACACCGAGTCGTGGCTCACCACCACCCGGTCGCCGGCCCCTTTACGTAAAAGCCGCACCAACGCATCCACCCGATCTTCATCAGACATGAACACCTCAATGCCAAAACGGTCGAAACCTAAATAACTTCCTCCGGCGGCAATACCCAAGTGATAGTCGGTGTCGGTGCTGCCACATGAGTGGCCGATAACTATTCGATGCGCAGGCACCTCGGCGTCTACTAGTACTTGTTGTTGAATGTCTCCCACCGCTCCGTCGTCGGTATGTGTCGTAATTGGAGCCCCGGTAATGCAAGATGCTGCCGCTACCGCGTTAAACACCGTGCGTTCGTAATCAGACATGCCACCATGGCCGGTACCGCATTTAATTATTCCCGCACGCACCCCGGTGGTGCCGATGCCCTCGATGAGTTCGGCCACAAACTGTTCGGTCATTACCGGTTGAATATCTTCATACTGCGCTTTATGCGTCCAGTAAGCCACCCCACCGCCTTCCTGCCGGTACAAACCGGTGGCACAAATAATGTTGAAACCCGTGGCCTCGGCCACTTCAACCATTAACTCTACATCGCGACCTAAATCAGAAGGGCAAGGGTCCAGCAGCGAGGAGTAGCCCAAATCTTGTAATTCTGCGATGCGATCTATACAGACGGCCCTCATATCAGCACGCGAAAGACCGGGCCGACTGGTATGCGATTCCCAACCGGAATACCCCACCGCTAAATGTTCATGCATCAAAGTGCGGCCTAAGTCGTCAGGAGACACCGGGCCGGTAACCGTTTGCACAACTGGGGCCGATAAAGACAGTTGATCGCTCATTACAGAAACATTACACATTCTTGACCAACCGATGAAAATCGTCTCTTTAGTTGCGGTGGTGACCATCGTCATCTACCCTTTAGGGGTCGTCCAACGACGGATGACATTCCCAAATTGGGAGATATCTAATGAACCGAGGGGGTTCCCCATATGAGCAAGCTTTTCAAGCTTCTCGCTTTGTTCCTTTCAATTGGTCTTGTTGCCGCAGCATGCGGTAGCGACTCCAGCGACGAAGGCACAAGCACCACTGCAGCTCCGACTACCGAAGCTGCTGAAACCACTGCCGCACCTACTACAGCCGTTGAGCTGTCCCAAGGTGGCAGCCTGCTTGACGTAGTTAAAGAACGTGGCTCCGTCAACTGTGGCGTCGGCTCAACCGCCGTTGCTTTCTCAGTAATCCAGCCTGACGGAACCTCCGCTGGCTTCGATGCTGACTACTGCCGAGTAATTGCCGCCGCCGTTTTGGGCGACGCAACTGCCGTGACTTTCATTCCTTTGACTTCTTCTGAACGCTTCACCGCTGTTCAGACCGGTCAGGTTGACTTGCTCATGCGTACCACCACTTGGACTCAAAGCCGGGACACCGACTTGGGTATGGACTTTGGTCCAACCACCTACTTTGATGGCCAACAGCTGATGGCTCGTATTTCCGACGGTTTCTCCGGTTCGTCCGACATCGCTGACCTTGATGGCACCATCATTTGTGTAAACGCTGGTACCACCACGGAAAAGAACATCACTGAAGCAGCCCTTATGGAAGGCGTAGACATCACCTTGCAAACCTTCGAAGGTTCCGATGAAGTTTACGACAGCTTCATCAGCGGCGCTTGCGACGTAACCACCACCGATGGTTCTGCTTTGGTAGGCCGTATGGCCAAGCACGAAATGATTGGTGAATGGGTTATTTTCCCCGCTACACCTATCTCCAAAGAGCCTCTTGGCCCTGTATACCCACAGAACGACTCTGTATGGGGCGACGTCATCAACTGGTCTGTTTACGCCACCGTCATTGCTGACGAGTACGGCATCAACAGCAGCAACGTTGACGACTTCCTCGCCGAGGCTGGTGAAATTGGCCGCCTTTTGGGCACCGACGAAGGTGAATTGCAGACCGTTATGGGCCTTCCCGCCGATGCCTTCTACCAAGTCATCAAGCAGGTTGGTAACTACAGCGACATCTACAACTCAAACTTGAACCCAGTGGGTCTGTTCCGTGAAGGTTCAGCTAACGCTCCTGCAGCAGACGGTGGGCTCATCTACGCACCACCAATGCGCTAAGCAGATAAAGAGAATTACCTACTAACGTGATGGTCCCGTTGCTGACGAGATGCTCTGCATCTTTCGGTAACGGGGCCTTCCGCGTTTGAGTCGCATTTTTGTTCTATTCTTCTGACCACCACCTTCTTCATAAACTGGACCAATGACTGCACCGGTCGAACAACCGTCGAGCACTAATCTAGCGGTAGCTCAACGCGTGCCTCTGTGGCGCGACGTGGTTGTTGTCAAGTGGTTTACTCAAGTCAGTTTGTTGGCCATAGTGCTGGCCGCTCTTTGGCTCTTTGTGGGTCAAGCCGGCAACAACCTACGGGCTAAAGACATCACCATTGGCTTTGATTTCATTGACCGCCCAGTAGACGTCCAGTTAAGCGAGGGCATCGATACCTTGCCCTACAGCGGGGGACGAGCGCTCTGGGTCGGCATGGTCAACACCTTACGCGTCGCCGCCGGAGGCATTGTTGTCGCCACTATCTTGGGCATTTTTGTTGCTTTGTCTCGTCTCTCCAACAACTGGATGCTCCGCAAAGTCGGTGCTATGTGGGTTGAAGGCCTTCGGAACGTTCCGTTGCTCGTACAAATCATCTTTTATTCTTCCATCTTGGCCGCCCTGCCCAGGACCACCTTTTTGGATCCCACGGCAGCTGCTGGCCCGCTAAACCAAAATCAAGGCCCCATTCACAACTGGCTGCATATTTCCAACAAAGGGCTCTCTATCCCTCGAGTATTCATCGCCGATGGTTTTTACCAATGGGCCATCGTTATTTTACTGGGGGCCATTGCTGCCTATTTTGTACGCAAAAAACGCCTCAAATTGCACGACGAAACCGGGCGGGAGACCTCTCCCATCTTGTGGGCTGCGGGCACATTAGCGATCTTCGGTTTTGTCGGCCTTTTTATCCACCCAGTTTTTTCCTTCGTGGGGCCCATCATGGGTGGGATAGCTAGCCTGATTGATTCATTGACTATCCCCATGATCCAAGCGCTGATCTCCGTCATCGCGGTACTGCTCGCTCTGCGTTGGATTCGAAAATTTCGCGCTGACCGCCGTAGCGGGTCTGGCCATCTCAACTTAAGCGACGATGACTGGTTCCGCATGATCTTTGCCGGCCTCGCCTCGGTGGTGGTCATTGTAGTGATCTACAAATGGACGGGGCTGTCCTCTTGGTTGCTCAACTCAGGACAAGACCTCTTTAGGCTGGCCGAAACGAAGTTCAACGTTGATGGGGCCGCTCGCCCGTTTGATGCCATGCGCCCCGATGTTCTCAAACCTGGCAAGTTCGCCAACTACGGCCTGAACGGTTTAACCATGACTCGAGGCTTTGCCGCCTTGTTCTTTGGGGTGACGTTCTACCACTCAGCGCATGTCGGTGAAATCCTTCGAGGTGGCATTCTTTCTGTGCCTAAGGGCCAGATTGAGGCAGCCAGTGCCATCGGTTTAAACCGTGCTCAGTCCCTACGCCGAGTCATTCTGCCTCAAGCATTTCGTATTTCTTTACCGCCACTCGGTAACCAGTATCTAAGTTTGACCAAAAATACTTCGCTGGCTATCGCCGTGGGCTACAGCGACATTGTGCAGGTTGGGCAAACCATCTATAACCAAACCGGAAAGGCCCTCCCCGTTATGTCGGTGTGGATGCTCTTCTATCTCGCTTGTTCGCTTACCATTTCGGTGGTCGTGAACTTCTTTAATATGCGCCTCGAGTTGGTGGAGCGATAATGACTGAAATCCAATCATCCGCCGGAGTACCGGTTATTACAGCTCCTCCACAGGAGCCACATTTACCACCCAAAGAATGGTTAAAGAAAAACCTCTTCTCTAATGTGGGCAACACGTTCATCACCATAGTGACCTCAGTGGTGATCTTATCTTTGGCCAACGGCTTGCTGGGCTTTGCCTTTGGCTCTGAACGCCAGTGGAATGCCGTGGCCGTTAACTCTCGGCTCTACATGTCCTTTGCCTACCCCGAAGCGCAATACAACCGCATTTGGTTCTCTTTTGCAACCCTTTTGGTCCTGGCCGGGCTCTCTATGGCCATTTGGCGAGGCGGCACCCGTGTACCTTTCGCTCGCCTTGCTAAATCATCTTTTTCTTTTGGCGTTGGCCTGGCCATCATGGTCTTGCTGGCCCCATTAAGCACCTCCGGAACCATCAAATGGGGAATAGCAGCTGGTGTACTATTGCTCGCTGGCTTTATATTCAAGCGAAGCGCCAATGAAAACGAAGATGAAGGTGATGGGCGATCTCTCAGCTCGCTCACCCTATTGGTTGGGACCTTTGCTTCGATTATCTCCACCCTTTGGTTTATCCCCTACGGCCGCCATTCTTTTGTCGGGGATCGCACTCCGCAGGTCATGTCAGAGCCTGGCACGGTAGCTTTTAGCACCCAACTGCCGTGGACTATCATGTTGTTTGTTCTAGTTGGGGCCTACTACCTCGGCGTTGTTCTTCGTGATCGCCTCCCCGAAAGGCGTACCCGGGGCGTCTTAACGGGCCTCTGGTTGCTCTCTCCGTTTTTCTTGATCTATCTCGTGCTTCGCGACCCATCCTTCACCATGAATCACGTGTTATACACCGACATTCCCCTGGTCTTAGGGTTTTTAGTAGTCGGCGGCTTGCTCCTTTATGCGCTCACCAAACCTAGTTTGGGTGAAATCGGTCGAATCGCCGCCGTACTGATACTTTTGGTCGGTTTTGGCTCTTTCCTGACCCCGATGCGCATGATCGTTCGCATTTTCTTAATCGCCTTGGGCTTTTTCTCCCTGGCCGCTCCTACCTTTAGCGGAGATAAATCTACCCGCCGGCGCTATTCCAGCATCTGGTCTGGTTTTATAATCATTGCCGGTTGGTTGATCACCGCAGTCAACACTCCCTCAACAGTTGAGGTACCCGGTGATTTATTCTTCGGCGGAGCGACCCTTACCTTAATCGTGGCATTTTTCACCGTTGTTTTGTCTTACCCCCTTGGCGTGTTACTGGCTCTCGCTCGTACCTCCAATATGCCGATCTTTCGTTTGCTGGCCACCACGTTCATTGAGTTCATCCGCGGTGTTCCGCTCATCACAATCTTGATCTTCTTCTCGGTGATGCTCCCCCTATTTTTACCGGAGGGAATGCACCTCCCTGAGATCACTTCGGTAACCATCGGTTATGCCCTATTCTCAGCCGCCTACGTAGCTGAAAACATTCGCGGTGGGTTGCAATCGGTTACTCGCGGCCAACACGAAGCAGCCGAAGCAGTCGGCATGTCTACCTCGCAAAAGACCGTGTTCATCATTTTGCCCCAGGCCTTACGCATGTCTATTCCTCCCATGGTGGGCCATACCATCGGTACCTTCAAAGAAACGTCGCTGCTCTACATCATTGGCCTCTTCGACTTGCTCTACGTCGGTCGATCGGTCATCCCAAACCAAACAGCTTTCATCGGTTCAACCCGTGAAAACTTACTCTTTGTCTCAGTGCTTTACTGGGTCATTTCCTACTCCATGTCGAAAGCCAGTCAACGCATTGAAAAGCGTGTCGGCCTCGGCGAACGATGAGGTAACTAACTATGAATGAAACAGACAACACCATCACCACAACCCGTTCAGGTCGCGACCTAAGCGACGCTCCAGACATGATTGTCTGTAAAGGCGTTTCTAAGTGGTACGGCGACTTTCAGGCCTTAGAAAAAGTTTCGGCCACCATTAAAGAACGAGAGGTCGTGGTAGTACTCGGCCCTTCTGGATCAGGAAAATCTACGTGGATCCGCTGCATTAACCGCTTGGAACATCACCAAGAGGGCGACATCATCGTTGACGGGGTAGAACTCACCAACGACATGCGTAATATTGAAAAAATCCGCTCCGAAGTGGGTATGGTCTTTCAGCAGTTCAACTTGTTCCCTCACCTTTCGGTGCGTGACAACGTAACCTTGGCCCCCATTTGGGTACGTAAGAAGCCTAAAGCAGAGGCTATTGAACAGGCCAACGAACTCTTAGAACTCGTGGGTATCCCTGAACAAGCCGACAAATTTCCTGGGCAACTCTCTGGTGGACAGCAGCAGCGGGTAGCTATCGCCCGAGCCTTGGCCATGGAACCACGTATCATGCTGTTCGACGAACCAACTTCTGCTCTAGATCCGGAGATGATTAAAGAAGTGCTGGACGTAATGAAAGACTTGGCTCGTTCAGGTATGACCATGATGGTGGTAACCCACGAAATGGGCTTTGCTAAAGAAGTAGCCGACCGGATCATCTTTATGGAAGAGGGACAGATCGTAGAAGTAGGCACGCCTGAACACTTCTTCACCAACCCCACCGAGGACCGCACCAAGCTCTTCTTGTCGCAGATTCTCTAAACCAGACAAGGTGTCATTTCCTCTTGCCTTGATCTAAGGTGCGGCAATGAACGTTGAACATCTAACTGGAGTACTGGGTGCTCGAATCTCTGGGCTTGATCTCACTACGCTGAACGAACAACAAGCCGCATCATTGAGGGCGGCCATCTGCCAACACCAGGTAGTCGTAATTCCCGGACAGGCCCTCTCCCCTGCCCAACAGACGGCTTTCAGCCACCAACTGGGGCCTTTCTCTCCCGTACCTTTTGTTGAACCCCTAGCGGGCTTTCCCGAAGTCATTAGCGTAGTTAAAGAAGCTTTCGAGCCCGATGCATTCAATTTTGGTGGCGTGTGGCATAGCGACTTCTCTTTTCTGGAGTCCCCACCGGCCTTCACCATTCTTCAAGCCATTGACGTTCCTACCGTTGGTGGAGACACCGTTTGGGCCTCCATGACCGCTGCTTGGGAGGCGCTAACTCCCGACCAGCAAGAGCGTTTTACTGAGATGACTGCTGTGCATTCCGCTAGTGCTTCGTATTCCCCAGCACAACAGGCGCTTCACTCAGGACTCTCCAGCATGGACATACGTACCTCTACCGATGCCGAAGATACTCAAGAACACCCGCTGGTTTGCGTCCACCCAGAAACCGGCGAACAAACTCTATTTTTCAACGGCACCTACGTGCGCAGTCTCCGCGGGTCTGACCTCGACTCCCCCGCGGCGGTTGAAAAAACCCTCCATTGGCTTCATCAATGGACCACTCACGTACGGTTTACTTTCCGTCATCGCTGGCGCAACGGCGATGTCGTTATTTGGGATAACCGCTCCACTCAACATGTGGCACTAAACGATTACCCCGGCCAACGCCGTCAACTACACCGCACCACAGTAGCCGGCACCCCACCCAATAAATAGTTCGTGCTCTGGGGACTGTCCCCAGAGCACGAACTATTTAGGCTTAGTGAAAGGACCTAAGGCTTAGGTCCAAGGCTCAGTCGTCGCGGAGGAGTTCCATGAGCGACGAGGTGTCCCAACGGCCGTGGCCTTCCCGTTGCAGGCGAGCATAAAACTGGTCCACCATGGCGGTTATGGGCAACGAAGCACCAATGCGCTCTGCTTCATCGAAAACAATGCCTAAGTCTTTACGCATCCAGTCCAAAGCAAACCCGTGGTCAAAATCCCGAGCCAACATGGTACTTGAACGGTTGCTCATCTGCCACGAGCCAGAAGCTCCCTGGCTGATAGCGGCCAGCACTTTGTCCATGTCGAGATCGGCCCGGCGTCCAAAATCTAGCGCCTCTGATAATCCCTGGATAAGACCCGCTATGCAGATTTGGTTGACCATTTTGGTGGTTTGCCCTGCACCTACTGGGCCAATCAAGTTCACTGCCTTGGCGTAAACCTCAAGAATTGTTTCTACCGAGGCAAACGTCTCTTCTGAACCACCACACATAACACTCAGTTGACCGGTTTCGGCCCCTGCTTGGCCACCCGAAACCGGAGCATCCACAAAACCGACGCCCTGTTGGGCGGCGGCCGCCGCTATCTCTCGAGCTACCTCGGCCGAAGCGGTGGTGTGGTCCACCAACACGGAACCCACCGACATACCCGACAAAATTCCCTCGGGTCCAAAAACCACCGACCGTAAATCATCATCATTGCCCACACATACCAAAACTACCTCTCCGGCAGTGGCCGCCTGACCTGGGGTGGCCGCCGCTACTCCCTCGTGTTCGTCTACCCAAGCCTCTGCTTTGGCTGTCGTGCGGTTGTACACCGTGGTGGCATGTCCCGCCGCCTGCAAATGCCCCGCCATGGGGTAACCCATCACTCCCAAGCCGATAAAGGCGCAGGTCTTTTTTTGCTCATTGCTCATTTATTTTCCTCCATATTTCAACTCGGCCATAGCGGCAAACAGGTCTAACGGTGATTGAAGGTCGCTGCGACCATCAATCTCTCGATAAATAGCGTGGACGTTGACAGCGATGCGCTCCCACTCACCCCACTGGGCGTAGGGCCCTAAATCAATTTCTTGAACCGCCTGGGTGGCGCTTTGCCCCGCCGCATGACGGGCGTGGCATTCATCGTTAACAAAAACGAGGTAATCGCGTACCGCGGTTACTCCAGCGGCATCGGTTAGTGGGCCGTGACCGGGCACAATCACCTCGGCGCCGAGGTCCAAAATTCTGTCGCAGGCTCCAATCCAATTAGCTACTGGTCCATCCCAAATGATTGGCGTACCGTTTATAAACAAAATATCACCGCAAAAGACCGTGCGAACAGCCGGCAAGTACACCAACAAGTCTCCCGAGGTGTGGGCAGGTCCGACTTCTAATAATTCCACTGTTTGGCCGCCTACATCTATTTGCAGTTCGCCGCTAAAGGTGCGATCCGGAATAGGCAAATCAACACCGGAAAACTCAAAAGGTCCAAAGGCTTCTTTGACATAGCGGTTGGTAGTTTCTCCCAAATCAACAGCCATCAAAGCGGTGATCGCTGCCGGCGGCATTGCTCCCATTTCGGCGGCCGCCGCTTCGCTGGTCACTATCTGCGCCCCGGCGTTGCTTAACAAACTATTGCCGTAGCAATGGTCACCGTTGGCGTGCGTGTTGACCACCGTGTCTATGGGACTGCTCACCGTTATCGAAGCCATGGCATCAAGCATTTCTCGGGTCAAGTTGAGATCAAATAACGTGTCAATAAGCAACGACGACCATTCAGTTGCTAACAAACCGGCATTACTCCACCCCCACCCTCCGTCGGGCTGCAAATAGGCGAATACCCCATCGGCTACTTCATGAAGCCCTTGGGTATAGGGCACCGAAGCGAAAAGTTGGTCTCTGCGGTCGGTCATGCTCTGACCTTAGATCATGAACTCCCATACTTCCTTAACCCGCTTCGTTATTCCCCCGTCTAAGGTGGCAAGATTAGCGAGAACAGTTCAACAAACAGGAGATAAACCTAATGGGCAACCTTTGTGCAGGCCGTGTGGCCATCGTGACCGGAGCGGGACGCGGCATCGGCCGTGAACACGCACTGCTGCTGGCCGAAAACGGCGCCAAAGTAGTAGTGAACGATATTGGGGCGGAGACCGATGGCGGCGGGGGCGACATTAGCCATGCCCAGTCGGTAGTCAACGAAATCGAAGCCATGGGTGGCGAAGCCATCGTCAACGGCGCCAACGTGGCCGACTTCGATGCCGCCGGAGAAATGATTCATCAAGCCATTGATACTTTTGGCAGTTGCGACATTTTGATCAACAACGCCGGTATTTTACGTGACCGCATGATGTTCTCTATGTCCGAAGGCGACTGGGACTCTGTCATCAACGTGCACCTCAAAGGCACCTTTGCCCCCAGCCATCACGCTGCGGTGTACTGGCGAGAAAAAGTAAAAAGCGGTGGCGAAGCCTTTGGTCGCATCATCAACACCTCTTCTCCTTCTGGTATTTACGGCAACGTGGGGCAAGCCAACTACGGGGCCGCCAAAGCGGGCATCGCTGCTTTTACCATCATCACCGCTATTGAGTTAACCAAATATGGGGTCACCGTTAACTGTTTGGCCCCGGGGGCGTACACCCGGATGACCGCTGACTTGCCGGGCTTTAGCGCCATGGACGAAGAAACCCGTGAAGCAATGGGCCCCCGCTGGATTGCTGTACCCGCCGCCTGGTTGTGCAGCGAGGCCGCACGAAACGTAACCGGCCGCGTCTTTGACGTGGTGGGTAACCGTTTAGGCATTTCTGAGCAATGGCAGTTGGGTCCATCAGGAACCCAACCTGATGACCCCGCCGACTTGGGCGATCTGATGGCTGAGTTGATGGCCAATGCGCAACTCAATTCCGGCATGGACGGCAACCCCGCCGAAGGCCCCGGTCGCCCCGGCCACACTATTTAAACCCCGCCGTCGAGATACAGGCAACCAACACATGGCCATTGACTTTTCCCTCACTCCGGAACTCGAAGCGATTCGCTCTCGGGTACGTACCTTTGTTGATGACGTGGTGCGGCCCGGGGAGCAGCGCATTGAAGGAAAAGGCGACGAACCGTCCTTAGAGGGCAGCGAGCGCAGCGAGGCTTTGGTGGCCATGCGCAAGTTGGCCCACGCCGAAGGGCTCTGGTTGCCTCATATGCCTGTTGAGTGGGGCGGTATGGGGCTCAGCCATGTGGAGCTGGCCATGGTGCAAGCCGAGGCCGCTCGGTCTCGTTATGGCCCGTGGGTGTTGAACTGTCAGGCTCCCGATGAGGGCAACATGCACACCTTGTTGCATTGGGGTACTGACCAGCAGAAAGAAAAATACCTTAAGCCTTTGTGTTCGGGCCGCTCGTGGTCTTGTTTTGCTATGACCGAGCCGGAAGTTGCGGGCTCGGACCCGACGTTGATTCGCACCAGTGGCTACCCCGACGGAGAAGAGTGGGTACTTAACGGGCACAAATGGTTTATTTCGAATGCCCATCGAGCCAATTTTGCTATTTTGATTGCCCGCACCGAAGACGACCCCGACCTGCCCCAGGCTGCTAACACGGCGTTCATTATTGACCTCCCTCAAGAGGGGTGGAACGATGTGCGCCAGATTGAAACCATGCATGGGGCCACGGGGCACAGCGAGATACTCATTGAGGATCTCCGGGTGCATGAGTCACAGATGCTCGGCGGCCGTGGCCAAGGGCACCTCTTGGGTCAGTACCGGTTGGGTCCGGCTCGTTTAGCGCATTGCATGCGCTGGATCGCTCAAGCCGAAACTGCGTTAGACATGATGGTCGAGCGGTCTCTGGAGCGCTTCAGCCATGGTTCACTGCTGGCCGAGAAGCAAGGTATCCAGTGGATGATTGCTGACTCCACCATGGAGTTGTACCAATCCAAACTTATGGTTTTGCATGCCGCTTATAAAATTGACCGCGATGAAGACTTCAAGTCTGAGGTCTCCATGGCCAAGCATTTTGTAGCCAACGCTTTGGGCCGCATTATCGATCGCTCTATTCAGGTACACGGGGCCTTGGGGTATTCCACCGACACCCCGCTAGCCGACATGTACCAACACGCCCGGTGGGCTCGTTTTGCCGATGGCGCTGATGAAGTGCACCAAATGCGTATCGCCCAGCGCACCATTAATGCCTTTACCGATTCAGGTTCTACAGCAGCGGCTACCGGAAACTTACCGATCTAAACCAAAAAAGTTGTGGTGGGTGGCGGTGAGGGTTTGGCCGGATGGGGTGATGGTAGCAAACGAGTCGCCGGCTACCGGAGAAGCCACCAGAGCTATCGCCAAGTTGGATTCGTGCTTAGGCGACCAAGTAGCGACCCGCACCTCACCCACCAACTCACCATCGGCATCCAGCGCGGGCCATGGGTGCTCGCTGGTGGCCGCCAAGCGCTCCCCGGACAACAACACGGTTACCAGTCGGCGTTTCGGCCCCGCAGTGTGTTCAGCCAACAAGGCCTCTTTGCCAATAAAATCGTCAGTCCGATCCAGCGACAAAAAGCGCCCCAAGCCAACTTCTAACGGAGTGGCTTCCCCACCGCAGTCAGCCCGATAAGAAAACAAACCCGACTCGATGCGCTCGTTCAAAGTAGGGCCACCGGGGTGAATGCCGTACTTCTCGCCGGCCGCCCACACCAAGTTCCACAAATCCATACCCCGAGAGCCATCTTGCAAAAACAATTCAAACCCGCCTTGGCCGCTCCACCCCGAGCGGCACACCACCACAGGGATGCCCTGGTGTTCGGTGGCCACAAAACCAAAGAACGGTACCTTGCGCACCCACTCCCCCAACAGGTCGGCCACCGTGTCTTCGGCACGAGGCCCCTGCACAGCCAGTGGCGAAACATCTGGCTCGAATACCCGACAATCCATGCCTCGCTCCGCCGCTACTGCCTTAACCCACCACAAAACATCTGAGTCGGCAATCGACAACCAGTACTGGTCATCGGCCAACTTCAACACCATGGGGTCGTTAATCAGCGTCCCTTGGTGATCGCAAAGCGGGGCGTAACGCACCTGGCCTACCCGCATACCCTCAAGGTCACGGGCCGACACGTACTGCGCCAAAGCAAAAGCATCCGGCCCCACAATTTCTACCTGGCGTTCACAAGACACGTCCCACAAAGAAACCCGCTCCATCAAAGCGGTGTATTCCTCGGCCGGGTCACCAAACGAAGCAGGCATCAACATGTGGTTATAGACCGTGACATGGGTCAACCCATGAACGACCAAGGCATCAAAAAATGGGGACTTCCTCACTCGTGAGCCTAGAGGAATTTGCAAAGTCATAGGTTCATCTCCGATTCGCCATGTCGATACTGCGGTGCGTCGCTGGGCGGCAGCATTTCGTTTCCTAAGATCAAGTCAGCGGCCCGCTCAGCCATCATCATGACCGGGGCATAGATATTGCCGTTGGTTAGCGTGGGCATGGCCGAAGCATCCACCACCCGCAACCCCTGCACCCCGTGAACCCGCATGCTAGCGGGGTCCACTACCCCCAACGGGTCATTGCCCATGCGAGCGGTACACGATGGGTGCAAGGCAGTTTCCGCATCTTTACGCACCCACTCCAGCACCGCCTGGTCACCGGCAACCTCAGGCCCTGGCGAGATTTCTCCGTCGTTGTAGCGGTCAAAAGCCGGTTGGCTCATAATATTGCGAGCCACTTCAATAGCTTCTGTCCACTCTTGGCGATCTTCAACGGTAGATAAATAGTTGAACTGCAATTTAGGTTTAGCCAGTGGATCGTTCGAGTCAATGCGCACCCACCCCTTGCTGTTAGAAAACATGGGCCCAATATGAAACTGGTAGCCATGGCCCGCCGAAGGCACCGAACCGTCATAACGGATAGCGATAGGTAAAAAGTGGAACATCAAGTTGGGCCACGGCACCTGGTTGTTGCTGCGTAAAAACCCGCCCGCTTCAAAATGATTCGAAACCCCGGGGCCCCTACGGAACAACCATTGCAAGCCAATCCATGGTTTACGCCACCAGGCCAAATTAGGCGCTAACGACACCGGTTCTTTACAGGCGTACTGCACATACACCTCCAAGTGGTCTTGCAGGTTCTCACCCACCCCGGGGAGGTCCACCACCGGAGTCACCCCAGCCGCTTTGAGCACCGCAGTCGGTCCGATACCGGAGAGTTGCAGCAACTGTGGCGTGTTAATGGCTCCGGCACACGAAATCACTTCAGCGGCCCGCACCTGGTGCAAGCGGCCTCGCTTGGTGTACTCCACCCCTATTACTCGGGTGCCATCCATAAGGAACCTGGTGGCTTGCGCTTTGGTCACGACCTTTAAGTTTTTGCGCTTCATCACGGGGTGCAAATAAGCCCGAGCGGCCGACAAACGCCGCCCCCGAAACACGTTGCGGTCAAAAGCGTTAAAACCCTCTTGGCGGTAACCGTTGACGTCATCGGTCATGGGGTGGCCAGCTTGTTGCACCGCTTCAAAAAAGGCTTTGAACAGCGGGCTACTGGCCGGGCCGCGCTCTAATTTCAGGGGACCTTCACCACCTCGCCATTGATCCTCACCAGCCAAGCAGGTTTCCATACGGCGAAAATACGGCAAACAATGCGCCCAATCCCATTGTTGGCAGCCTTCGGTGGCCGCCCACCGGTCGTAGTCCATGGGGTTACCTCGCTGAAAAATCATCCCATTTATTGACGACGACCCACCCAACACTTTGCCTCGAGCGTGATACACCTGGCGGCCGCCCATTTCGGGCTCTGGCTCGGATTCGTACATCCAGTCGTAGAACCGGTTGCCGATACCCATAGACAACGCCGCCGGCATGTGGATCACCACATCGACTTTCCAATCTCGTCGGCCCGCTTCCAGCAACAACACCTGATTTTCTGGGTCAGCGCTTAACCGGTTGGCCAGCGCACAACCCGCCGAACCGCCGCCCACGATCAGGTAGTCGTAAGTTTCTGCGTTGTCTACTTTGGTCAAGACTGTCCCCTCATTTCTTGAGGAGATTCTGCCTTAAAAAACCACCATGAACACGGTTAAGTCTGTAAAAAGCACCTAGCGTGTTTTGGGTCATGAACTTTCCTGCCCCCAAGCCCTTGTTTCGTGGAGTCTCGCATCGGGCAGCCTTTATCTCTGCGCTGACTTTGGCCCCCCTGATGATCGTCAAAGCCCCTGGCGTAGCACCTCGTTTCATCATCGCTTTGTACTCTCTTTCGGTGGTAGCCCTCTTTGGCGTGTCGGCTCTTTATCACCGCATTGATTGGAGTCCATCGAAGAAAACCCTGATGCAAAAAATTGACCACATCACCATTTTTGTGGCCATCGCCGCCACTTATACCCCAGTAGCGGTCTTCGTGCTCTCCCCGTGGGCGGGCACCTTGGTACTTTGGGTGGTGTGGCTAGGAGCAACTAGCGGCATCGTTATTTATTTACGCTTTCCTCACGCTCCCAACTGGGCCGTAGCGCTTCCCTACCTCATCATTGGTTGGTCGTTGCTGCCGGTGATAACTGATGCTTGGCACCAACTCGGCGTAGCCGCCTTCTTGCTTCTGCTACTTGGTGGCCTGCTTTACACCGGGGGCGCCTTGATTTTTGCTTTTCAAAAACCCAACCCTTGGCCAGGCACCTTTGGCTTTCACGAAGTGTTCCACCTATGCACCATTGTTGGGGCCACCTTGCATTACATCGCCATCGCTTTTTTCGTGCTTCCCAAGGCCGGTTAACCCCAACAGAGTTTTCGCCGATAACTTAAAGCCATGCAGACAGACTTTCGCAGCGACACCACTACCCAAGCCACCGCCCCCATGCGAGCCGCTATGGCAGCCGCCGAAGTGGGCGACGACGTCTTTAGCGAAGACCCCACGGTCAATGAACTCCAAGAACGAATGGCCGACCTGACCGGTAAAGAATCTGCTCTTTTTCTTTCTTCGGGCACCCAATCCAACTTGGCCGCCGTACTCGCTCACGGGCAACGGGGCGACGAATACCTCATTGGCCGCAACTACCATATTTTGATCAACGAGGCTTCCGGAGCGTCGGCTTTTGGCGGGTTAGCGCCATGGCCCTTGGCGGTTGACGATCGAGGCAGCATCGACCCGGCCGAAGTGGCATCTGCCGTTAAAGAACCCGACCAGCACCACCCGGTAACCCGCATGCTGTGTTTAGAAAACACCACAAATGGCCATGTGCAGTCAGTGGAACTGGTCACCGAATTAGCGGCGGTGGCTCACCAGAACGACATGGTGGTGCACCTTGATGGGGCTCGTCTTTTTAATGCGGCCGCCGCACTTGAGGTGCCTATTTCGGCTTTTACTAGCCAGGTAGAGACCGCTTCGCTTTGCCTCTCAAAGGGTCTTGGTGCTCCCACCGGTTCGGTTCTGGTGGGCGACAAAAAAACTATTGCTCAAGCTTTTCGCATGCGAAAAATGTTGGGTGGCGGCACCCGCCAAGCCGGGCACTTAGCGGCCGCCGGCCTCTATGCCCTCGATCACCATGTAGAGCGCCTTGTTGAAGATCATCGTCGGGCCGAACGTATAGCGGTTGCTTTATCGAGCCTCAAGGGCCTCGGCGTGGTGCAAGCCACCAATATGTTGTGGATCACCCCACCAGCCGAACTTCACGATGCGTTAGACGCCCATCTAACCACCCAAGGCATTGGCTTTTTTCCTTGGAAACCCACCATGCGTTTAGTAACTCACTTGGGTATTGATGATCAAGCCGAAGATCTACTTATTAGTTCTTTCCAAGAATTTTTTGCCCGCTAAAGACGTTTTAACTTTTAAGTTTTTGCCAGCGACCGTAGGTGGTCCCGCTCAAGACTATTTGCTTACCGTGAGCAGGTAGTCGCCGCGTTTTTCGTCCCAGCGCATAGTTACCAAGTCGCGGGCGGCGGCCGCTTTGCAGAACTGCAGGAACCCTCGGTAGCCCACCGCTCGTTCGCTGAACTTCGCTTCGCGGCGCACCAACTCGGTTTTCAATCCTGACAAAGGCGCACCATTTTTACCAGCAGTCTCGGAAACTACGGCCGCCAATAAGTCAAACGCTGCTTGGGCGGGACCAGCACCGGTCACTAAATCTACTTCAGGGTCACGGCGCGGGCCGTTAAGTTCCACCACTTTGCGGTCGGCTAAATGACGCAAAAGTTCGGTGAATCCGCGGAAACCATGGTCGGATTCGTTAAACGTGGGGTCGATACGCACGATGGCCCGTTTCAGCGTTGAGGCTCGCACTTCGTCGTTGGTGCTTTGCATGCCGGCCAGCGTAGAGATCACTAACTCATCCAACGAGGGAGTCTCTTCTTCGATTTCTGTATCAGCATCAGCGCTTTGGCTTCGCACACCTTCGAGGCGTTCGTAAAACAAAAACTCGTCACAAGCCGGGGGCAACAACTTTGAGGTGGACTCTTTTACCCCGATACCAATGACTCGTTTGTCAAGTTCACGGAGTTTATGCACCAGTGGGGTGAAGTCGCTGTCGCCGGTGCCCAACACGATGGTAGTGATGTAGTCCCGTTCAAAAGCCAACTCGAGGGCGTCGACCACCATTTTTATATCGGCAGAGTTTTTGCGACTGGTCCCCATGCGTTGCGGGATTTCCAAGAGCTCTACATGATGTCGGGTCAGGTCACGGCGGTCTTCATCAAAGCGACTCCAATCGGCATAGGCCCGGCGATACACCACCCGTCCTCGCTCGGCCATGGCTCGGGCAATAGGGGCATAATCAAAGCGACGTTGCCCCAGGTTCTCTCGGGCCCCGATGGCTAAGTTCTCGTAATCTAAGAAAATAGCAATTCGTTCTTCGGACATATCGTTACGCATGACCTTAAGTATGCCACCTTTTGAAGAAAAGCCAGAAATCAAGGCTTTCTACTTAATAGTCACCGGGCAAAGCGGGTACATCAGGGTCCAAACGGTGATAGTCGCCTGCTTCTGCCGCATAAATAATTTCTTCAGTTATTAGCCCTGTGGGTTGATCTAGCGAACCTGCAGTAATCGAAACTCGCTCAGGTTTGTCGCTGGCTGCCCAAAACAACGACGCTCCACAGTGGCTACAAAACCCGTAACGCACCGTGGGGGTCCGCTGGTACCAGGTGAGGGCTTCCTTGGTGTCAAAGTGCAGATCCCTCTCGGCCACCGAGGTAGCGGCCATATGGTGGCCAGTAATACGCCGGCACGGCTCACAGTGGCAGTCCACCACGTTACGCAAAGGTCCGGTTACTCGGTAGCGCACGCCTCCGCAGTCGCATCCTCCGGTCGCTCTGATTTCTTGGATTTTTTCCATAACGCACTTTTACACAACTTGCGGCTTTAAATCACCATGCCAACTCACCGCTTCCCTGCTTTTTCTGATTGACTTACTCTCTATGCCATACCAAATTGCTGCCTTGCTGGCAGCCACCATGTGGGCCTTAAGCAGCCTGGTGGCTGCCGAACCGGTACGCCGCCTGGGCGGGCCAAGGTTTTGCCGCCTCCGCCTTATTCTTTCGGGGGGAGTTTTACTTTTTCTTGCCCTTTTTCGCGGGGAGTGGTCCAGCATCGCTCTCGGCGATTTATGGCTGATCTTTCTTTCTTCGGTGGTTGGGCTCGTTATTGGTGACCTTGGGCTTTTTGTGGCCATGGAACGCATCGGGCCGCGCCGTACCTCAGTACTTTTTACTACCAACGCCCCAATAGCGGCGCTCGGCGGGGTTATTTTATATAGCGAGGTGTTACATTCTTGGGCCCTGTTGGGCGCCATCTGCACGGTAGGCGGGGTCATGTTGGCGGTGAACTTTGGTTCTCGCCGCGGCGTTGCCGATGCCGTTTTTGAACGGGTAGATGGCCCGCTCAAGGTGGGGGCTATGTGGGCTTCTTTAGGCGCCTTAGGCCAGGCGGTAGGCGCTTTAGCGATCAAACCGGTTTTCGAACATGGATCCGACACCCTTACGGTGTCTGCCGTACGAGTATTTTTTGCCCTGCCCTTGCTCTGGATTTTTGCCAAACCCATTGATCGCCTCGCCAAGTCGACCGAACGAACACCAATTTTACGGGGCGACTGGAACCGTATGTTCTTTAGTTCCACCGTAGCCATGGTGGCTGGGTCCACCCTGTTGCTTTACGCCATCGGGCACGGCGATACCGGCGTAGCGAGCATTTTGGCCGGCACCACCCCCGTAATCATGTTGCCGTTACTTTGGATAGTCACCCGACGCAGCCCGTCGCTCGGGGCTTGGGTAGGCGCTTTATTAACCGTTGTCGGTACCGCTCTGTTGATTTAGTTGCCGAAGTCTGTTCAGCGACACCCAATGATCTAATCTGGGATCATGTTTGACGTAGTAGTGGTCGGCGGAGGAATTATCGGTGCCTCAGCGACTCGCCATTTGGCACAGTCTGGTGCTTCGGTAGCAGTCATCGCTCCACCAGAACCGGCAACCCCAGAAACCCACACCGGCCCTTTTGGTGCCTTCTACGATGTTTCTCGGCTCTCGCGCAAGCTTTACCTTGGTGAGGTAGAAACCGAATTATCAAGGCGTACCGAAGCCGCTCAGCCCATTATTGAAAGCTTCAGCGATACTCAAGTTTTTAGCGGGCCTGCCCATTTATTTGTTTCTCGCCCCCAAGACGATGAAGGCTTAGCCCAGGCCGTAGCCGCTCTGCCACCGGGCCACGGGGTGGAGGTGCGAGACGCTGCAGCCCTAGCACTGCGTTGGCCAGAAATTAGCTTCCCTGCGGACATGGTGGGCTTTTTAGAACCCGGAACCGGCGGGGCGCTCGACCCCCGGGCTTTGGTGGCGGCCCAACTAAACGGCGCCCGAGCCTCCGCTGCTCAAGTCTTTGGCTTTCCTGCCATTGGTTTGGACCTTGAGCAGCAAAAGGCCACCGTTACCTTGGCCGATGGCCAAACAGTGGTGGCCCGAAAGGCCTTGGTGGCCACCGGGGCCTGGAGCAACCTCAGCGGGTTACTCCCCCGGCCGGTTGCTTTGCGTCGCAAAACCGAAATGGTTTTATTGGCCGAACTCGACGCCCCGGAGGCCCAACGTTTAGCCAACCTTCCGGTCATGCATTACGTCATTGACCACCCGGCGGCCGGCGATATTTATACGGTGGCACCCATCACTTACCCCGATGGGCGCACCATGTTGAAATGGGGCACCAACACCACCGCTGACCGCTGGGTCGATACCGAAGCCGACATAAACGCTTGGTACCGTTCGGGCGACAGCGATCGTATGGTTGAGGCGCTGCGTAGTTCCATTGAAGCCACTTATCCTGGACTGCGAGCCAGTGCCTGGCACACCCAGCGCTGCGTTATTACCTACACCACCCACGCCATGCCGTATATCGACGTTTTGGTGCCGGACTTGCTTTACTCGGCCATTGGCGGCAACGGTCGAAGCGCCAAATGGGCAGACCCCATGGGCCAGTTGGCGGCATCACTAACGTTGAACGGCAAGTGGGTAGACGACCTGCCCGCCGAGCGTTTTTCCGTTGACTACACCCAAGACCCAGCTATTTGGGAAGGCCGAGACTTACTTTGCGATCGCAAAAGTAACCCCTCGGGTTAATCCGACAATTTTAGGTTTGTGCCCGGAGTGAGATTTGAACTCACACGCTGTTATTAACAGCCGCGGGGTTTAAGCCCACTGCGTCTACCTGTTCCGCCATCCGGGCAGAAACCACTGCCTACGTTAGCCAACGATTGCCTTACTAAGCACAAACCAGCAAGGTTCTTCTCAAAAATGCTTCTCGTTAAGCGGCTAAAGCGTCGCTGTCGACCGCCAGCCACAAAGCCGAGCGAGCAATGTCGGCTCGGGACCCGCTCAAGCCATTGGCTACCACCACGCCCTCAACCATGTCGGCGATTACTGCCCCCCAAGGCCGCTCCCGTACCACCACAGAAATGGTGGCTTTGTCGCCCCGGCGACGAATAGTGCGTTGCACACCCAACAGCCCCGGAGGGCTCCGAAAGGTCGGAACGTCTAAAGCTATTAAGCGACCCGCTCGACCTAACGAGCGGGCGACCTCTGCGAATCGTAGTGACATGGCTTCCATCACTTCTATTATCTACTAGGGGTGTGACAATGGGGAAATGAACACGCCAGAAACGACCTCCAGCCCCCCAGAGCAGCAACTCAACCCTGCCCAACAAGCGGTCGTAGAACAACTCGGTGCACGGCTTGAGGAGCGTCCTCTTTTTGCCGAAGACCTGCGCCACCACCTTCGCTCCGCATTGGAAACCGCCGTAGAGCCCCTCATAGAGACACTCCCCCCGGGCCAAGATCTCTTCTTGGCCAAACACCAACTTGGCCAACTCCACGGATGCCAAACCCGTTACCTCCACGAACAAGAACAAGAATTTGTGTGGGCCGTCAACATTGCCCGAGGCAGCATTGTCCACAAAGCCGTTGAGTTGGCCATCAACTGGCGACGAGAGATTGAACCCCCGGTCATCATTGACGAAGTCCTGGCCCGCTACGAACAAGATTCCAGCAGCCTCGGAGATTGGCTTCAAGGCTGCACCGAAGTAGAGCGAGCCGAACTGCGTTCCGAATCTCTTGATGCTTTCACCAAATATTTAGAATGCTGGCCACCGCTGCGGCCGGCATGGCGACCGGTAAGCGAAAGCCGTTTACGATCTGAACTCTGCGGCGGGCGACTCATTTTGTCAGGCCGAGCCGACCTGACCCTCGGAGTAGCCGAAGGACACCGAGCAGGCAAAGTCATCATCGACTTAAAAACCGGAAACTTCTCGCCCCTCCACACCGAAGACCTCCGTTTCTACGCCCTCATCGAGGCCTTACGCATCGGAGTGCCACCCCGCCTCTTGGCCTCCTATTACTTAGATTCTGCACATTTTGTACCCGAAGCAGTAACCGAAGATTTATTGATGGCCACCGTGGCTCGGGTGGCCGACGCCGCCGCTATCTACATGGACTTGATCCACCACAAGATTGCCCCCACCACTTCTGCCGGGCCACAGTGTCGTTGGTGCGATCTGGCTGAAACCTGCGAAACTGGTCGCTCTTTTCTCGAAGAGCAACCTTCTTGGTGACCGTCTCGTTGCCCTTACTAATCGTCAAGGTGGTCGAGTTTTCCTGACCAGAAAAGCCCGAGCCCACCCAGACCCAGCAACACGCCCCCAATAACCACCACCGGGCGCGGGCCAAAAGCTGAAATTAACGCACCCACCAGCAAGTTAGAAAACGGCATAACCCCCAACATACCCAGCAGATAAATAGCCATCACCCGGCCCCGCACGGCATCATCTACTTGCAGTTGAACCGTTGAGTTCAAGTTGGTAGCCGACAATAAATGAACCCCACCAATAACCATTAAGGCAGCAAAGCCCACCCAAAACGAGGGAGCCAACCCGAAAATTACTACAGCCACTCCGTAACCGACCAGCGACACCACCTGCACTCGTGAGCGCCGCAAATTACCCGCCATCCCCGCTACCCACGGAGCCACCAAAACCCCACCGATACCTTGTGCCGAACCAAGCACGCCAAACCAGAACGGCGACACTTCAAAAACCTCTTCGGCAAACACCACCACCTGTTGCACCAAAGGCATAGCAAAAGCGGCAATCAGCATCACCGACAAAATAGCCATACGGATACCCGGAGCATTGCGTACATAACGCAACCCTTCGCGAAACCCGCCCCACACCGTGGGTTGGTTTTCCGGGTCTACTACTTGACCGCTCACCAACTTTTTCGGGTCGATAAGAAACAAGGCCACCGCCACCGGCAAGTGAAAGAGCGCCACCGCTATCAAGGCCCATCCCGGCCCAAAAGCTCCGATAATCAGACCACCAATAGCCGGGCCGGTAGACCGTGCCGCATTGAACTGGGTGGAGTTCAATGCAATAGCGTTAGGGAGTTCCGACCGGGGCACGCATTCCGAAACAAAAGCTTGCCAAACCGGTAAACGAACCCCGTTGACTGCCCCACCCACCGCCATCAGGCCCACCCAAGGCCACGGGTTGGTCGTGCCCTGCGCCCAGAGTAACGCCATCAACACGGCAACAACCGCTTGCATCCCGTTGGTGATTAGCAAAGTGTTTCGCCGGTTGCGGTGGTCAGAAATCCAACCAGAAATCGGATTCATCACAAACATCGGAACCATGCTGGCGAAGGCAGCAAACCCCACCCACGAAGCAGAATCGGTGAGGACGTACATCACCCAGCTGCCCGCCACCATACGAATCCAACGGCCGTTGTTGGTAATCAGGCCGCCGGTCCAAAACAGCCGGTAGTTGCGGTACCGCATTGCTGGGTAGCGCCCTGAGGGCTTTTGGTGAGGCGAGGTCATTACCGCTTACCTTAGGGCTCGCCCGCTTCGTCGCACGCACCGGCGTTCGTGGCAAACTACCTCATGGCCATTTTGCAAAAAGAAATCCGTGACCGAGTCGCCCTGCTTACTTTTAACGATCCCGAGCGCCGCAACGTGGTTTCGGCAGAGTTGAACGAAGCCTTGTTAACCACCTTTGACGAACTAGAAGCCGACGAAAACATCGGAGCCGTAGTGCTTACCGGTGCCGGTCGCTCCTTTTGCGCGGGGGCCGTGCTCGACGACCTGCTTGAAGCCGGCCAAACCCAGGGTGGTGCCCTGCCCGAAATCTATTCCGGGTTTTTAAAAGTAGCCCACTCCCCACTAGCCACCGTAGCCGCCGTAAATGGCGCCGCCGTAGGGGCCGGCATGAACATGATTTTGGGCTGCGACTTGGTTATCGCCGGGGAGTCCGCCCGCTTCGATACTCGGTTTTTAGACATTGGCCTCCACCCGGGGGGCGGCCACACTTGGCGCCTGCGTAACATCACCGATTTAGCCACCACCAAAGCCATGGTCTTATTTGGTCAGATTTTAGACGGCCAACAAGCCGCCCAACGCGGAGTTGCTTGGGAATGCGTAAGCGACGAAGATCTCATTGACGTAGCGGTAGCCCACGCCGCTCGCGCCGCTGGGCACCCACGAGATTTGGTAGCTCGCACTAAAGAAACCCTGCATGCGGGGGCCGCCGTCACCGAATCGGTGGCTTCGGTTCAACTCGAACTTGAACCCCAACAATGGTCTATGCAACAACCGGCGTTTACCGAAATGATCGCCAAACTCAAAAACCGTATCGCTAAAAAAAGCTAAACCTCAAGCCATCTTCGGGCGAACTCTTCCCTCCGTACCGCCCACTCCTCAGCAGTAAAAGCAAACTTCAAATGGTCTTCCCAAGTACCGGAAATCTCTAAATAGCGTTCCGCTAAGCCCTCGCATCGAAGATCAAGTTTTTCCACCACCCGCCGCGAAGCCACGTTACGAGGCACTATAGAAATCTGTATGCGGTGCAAGCCCACTACGTCAAAAGCGAAACGCAATAACACCGCTAAAGCTTCTGGGGTGTACCCCTGGCCGGCCTGTTTCTCATCTACCCAATACCCAACATGGGCGCTCTGAAAAGCCCCACGCACCACGTTGTTTATATTTATTTCTCCCACCAAGGCGTCTTCTACAAAAACTCCAAAGCCCCAACCGACCCCCAGTTGGCGTTCTCGCTGGCGTGACCGGCAACGTACCGCAAAAGCTTTTTCATCTTGCGACGGGTCAACGCTCCCCGCCTCGCGCCGTGGCTCCCATTGGGTGAGCCACTGGCGGTTCCGCTGCCGAATCTCTTGCCATGCACCAAAATCTTGCGTCTCTACCGGGCGCAAAAGCACCCGCTTACCCCGCAGCGTTGGTGTTTCTTCCATACCGCTATTGTGGCCGACAGAAACAGGCAGCACCACCTCGGCTAAACGAGAATCTCGTCCAACGCCCCCAACAGCATCAAAACGTTGCTTTCTCGGGCGGTGTGGCCCATGGTGCCGATGCGCCAAACTTGGCCGGCCACTGGGCCCAAACCGCCACCGATTTCTATGTCGTAGCGATCTAAAAGCAGGCGACGAACTGCGGCCTCGTCTTGTCCGGCCGGTAACCGATCTTGAGGAACCACCACCGAAGTTAGTTGCGGCAAGCGGTAACCCTCTTGCGCAAAGAGGGTGAACCCTCGTTCAAGCAAACCTTCCTTAAGTAAGTCGCCACAGGTTTTATGCCGAACTATCACCGCATCTAAGCCTTCTTCGAGCACCACACCGAGGCCTGCATGCAAAGCAAAAATCATCGAGATAGGAGCCGTGTGGTGGTAAGCCCGGGCACCGCCCCCAGTTACATAAGCGGCAATAGCTTCAAAATCAAAATACCAGGACGGTGATTTTGGTACAGCACGTTCCAAGGCCCGAGGCGAAACAGTTACCGGCGATAACCCCGGTGGGGTGCCCAAACATTTTTGTGTCCCGCTGTAGGCCACGTCTACCCCCCAAGCATCAAAGTCTGTGGGTATGCCACCCAATGAGGTCACGGCGTCCACCAGCAAGAGAGCATCACCTTTACCGGCGCCGAGGTCTTCTAAGTCGTTACACACCCCAGTAGAGGTCTCGGCGTGCACCACCGCTATCACCTTGGGGCTGGGGTGGGCCTGGAGTAGCAGTTCTGGGTTCAGGGTATGGCCCCACTCCGCATCTACTCGTATGACTTCGGCACCGGTGCGACCAGCCGCATCGCACAAACGACCGCCAAACACCCCGTTTACCCCTATCACTATGGTGTCGCCGGGGCCCACCATGTTGACCACGGTGGCTTCCATACCCGCCGACCCGGTACCCGAAACCGGAAAAGTAAGCGGGTTGGTGGTGCGAAACACTTGCCGCAAACGATCACAGGTTTCATCCAACAAAGCAATGAACTCTGGGTCGAGGTGACCCAACAAGGGACGACTCAAGGCAGACATGACCTCGGGGTACGGGTTCCCGGGGCCGGGCCCCATAAGCACACGATCAGATACTGGCATTGGTGGCCTCCCTGAAAGCTCCTGATGATGAAAAATTTCCGAATCTTACCCGTTAACTAGCGAAAAAATCAGGCCATCTAAAATGTCTTTTTCTGACACTAAGCATTCTTGAAAACCAAAGCGCCGCATCACCTTGACCAGCACACAAAGGCCGCCCATAATAACGTCTGCTCGTTGTTCTTCTAACCCGGGGTTCGCTAAGCGTTCTTCACGATTTTCGGTAGCCAGGGTGCGAAAAATATCTTCTACTGCTTCTTTGGTTAAGCGAAAATGGTGGATGCGATCTTGGTCGTAGACCGCCAACCCTTGTTCGATGGCCGCCGCCGCCGACACCGTTCCGGCCAGGCCCACCAAAGTGGCGGCCGTGGTAATACCTGGGACCTCTCGTTTTACGTCGTCAAGGTGGCCATCCACAATGGTTAAACAAGCCAACAGTTCTTCGGGCAACACCGGGTCGTGCTCAATCCATTTTTCGGTTAGCCGTACGCACCCAATGTCGCACGAAAGCACCTCTTCGGCTTCGGTGGTGCCCACCACAAACTCTGTAGACCCTCCCCCGATATCCATAATCACAAACGGTCCATCTTCAGGGTTTAGGTCTGCCGTGGCCCCCAAAAAAGAGAGTCGCCCTTCTTCCTGCCCAGAAAGCAATTCGGGGCGTACTCCCGCTGCTTTTTCGGCCGCCGCAAAAAACTCTTCAGCGTTGCTGGCATCACGGGCCGCTGAGGTGGCGGTCATCCGGATCTTTTTCACCCCATGGACATCCAGTACCTGTCGATACTCTTCTAAAACCGCAACCACTCGGGCAATAGCTTCTGGTGCCAAACTTCCGGTGGCCTCCACCCCCTGGCCCAGTCGGGTAATACGCATAAGGCGTTCAACGCTGCGTTTTCCGTCGCCAATTAACAACCGGGTGGAGTTGGTTCCACAATCAATAGCGGCCACCAACTCTTGGTGAGTTTCACTCATGGTCAATGGCCAACTGTTCATGTACCCAACGGCCCACGGGGTCGTCGCCGCCTGCTAAAAACCAGGCGTAATGGGCATGCAAGCATTTCACCCCTTGACGGGTGCCCCCTACCCCGTTGCTAGGACGATGGCCGGTGTAGTCATCGGGAATCTCTGCGTCTCGCTCTGCCCCATAGCGTTTATGCGCCGCAGCAAGTTCTTCTGGATCCACCGTTGCTTCGGCGTCTCTTACCCCACCGCTTGATTCCAACGTTCCGATGCGGCTACGCAATGCTGGCCCGACCAGCCAGTAGCGGGTGGGCATGGGGCGTCCGCTGTTCAACAGTGGATAGTTGCGAATAACCACCGGGTCGCCGTCAGGCTCGCGCACCACAATGGTGAAATCCCCGCCGGGGCGCCGGCCCAAGAGTTCGGCCACCCGTTCAATTTCGGCGGGGGTGGGTTGTTCTCCCAAAATCTTTAAAAGATGATGATCAAGAGCACGACCACGGCTACTACTGCTAAAACAGGCAACAGGCGCTTAATAACCGGTGCGCCCGCTGCGTCAAGCAAGTTGACCGCTTCGACCTCTTCAGATTCGATGATCTTTACTTCTGGTTTTTCGTTAGGAGCTTCTTCGCCAGGTTCTTCGGCCACTGGTGCTGCGGGTTCGGCGTCGGAAGCAGCAATCAATTCGCTGAGGTTGTCGGCGAACTGTTTCATAAGTTTCTTTGACACATCGGCCATGATGCCGCGACCAAACTGCGCTACTTTGCCGGTTACTTTGAGTTCGGTGGTCACCGTTACCCGGGTACCGGTTTCGGTGGTTTCGAGTTGCGCAATAATGTCTGCTGCAGCGTTTCCTGCGCCACGGGTGTCGCGCCCCTCGGCGTGCAATACCGCTCGGTAGTTTTCGTCGTCTTGTTCTACAAAACTGGCCGCACCCTTGTATTGGGCGGTAATAGGGCCTACTTTGATTTTGACGGCGCCCCGAAACTCGGTTCCTTCAATTTCTTGGAGTTGCGCTCCAGGCAAGCAGGGAGCGATGCGTTCCACATCGGTCAAAATGCTCCACACCAAAGCTGCTGGGGCGTCTACTTCAAAGTCGTTGATCAATTCCATTGCGCTAAATCCTCCACGGTGTCAATGTCGATCGGGTTACCGGCACAGGATACGTCGGTCACCGGCGCCACCCTCCCTAGAAGCAAATCTCTGGCGCCTTGATCTCCTTGGCGAGGGAACGCTGCCCAGTGTTTTGCCGCCACCTTAAACGGTGGCCTTCGCTCCCCGCCGAAGTTGGCGCACACCAAGTCACCGGGTTCTTGCGCTACGTCCTGCCAAGCGCTGGTCGGCACCAACGGCGTGTCCCCCAACCCCAGAACCATCGCTTCGTGGCCTTTCGTTTTTGCATAAGCAGCCGCTACCTGCAGCGACGAGGCCTGACCGGTTTCCCACTGCGGGTTCAATAACACAGTGGCTTTCGCTGGCAACAGGTCGGCAAGGTCTACGGCACCGGTGACCACAATAAGTTCATCAAGTTCTGCTTGTTGCGCGGCCTCTATGGCCCAAGCAACCAGCGGTCGGCCTCGAAACGGGGCCAGCAACTTGTGGCCCAGTCCCGTCCAGCGGGTTCCCCCTCCGGCGGCTAATACCACTGCAGCAACGGTCATCAAGTTTAGTCGTGGATAGGGCCGCTGGTGGCCGAAAGGGCCTGCATGGAGCGGCCGGTATGCAAAGCAATGATCTCTGCCATGATAGAAACCGCTGTTTCTTCTGGCGTGCGGGCCCCAATGTCTAACCCAATGGGTGACCGCAACCGGTCGAGGCCTGCTTGGTCCACCCCAGCCTCGGTAAGGCGCTGCAACCGGTTGTCGTGGGTGCGCCGAGAGCCCATAACCCCGATGTAACCCACTTGAGTAGTCAACGCAGAAACTACTGCCGGGACATCAAACTTGTTGTCATGGGTCAGCACACAAACCGCATCACGTGCTCCCAAAGAAGGGCCAACTTTTTCCAAAAGCCGGTTTGGCCAATCCACCACTACCTCATCGGCTTGGGGAAACCGTTGGTGAGTAGCAAACACCGGGCGAGCATCACACACCGTGACACGAAAGCCCAGCACTTTAGCTACCTTTACCAAAGCTCCGGTAAAGTCCACCGCCCCAAAAATAAGCATTTGAGGGGGCGGCGCAAACGACTCAATAAATACTTTTACTTCTTCTTCCCGAGCCTCGCCGTGGGTTCCATAGTGCCGTACCCCTGAACGGCCCGCAGCCAGTTCGCCGCGAGCATCTCGAGCGGCTACCCGGTCCAGCCCGTCATTTCCTAACGTGCCTTCCCACACATCGCTACCAGTCACTCGCAGCGGGCGAACTAAAAGCTTGGCCCCAGTTTTTGGGCCGTCGATGACCGTCACCAAAGCCACCGGCTCTTCGTTGCTGAGCAAGGTTGCTAACCGGTCAAAAAGAGGGGTTTCAGACATGGCTACCAATCCAACATTTCTAAAAATAGGTGAATGGTGCCGCCGCAGGTAAGGCCAACCGCTAAAGCTTCATCATCGCTATACCCGAAGGTAACCATGCGGGGTTGGCCGGTCGCTATAACCTCTAAGGCTTCAACTACCACCGCCCCCTCGACGCATCCGCCAGAAACTGACCCAGCCACCTCACTATCTTCGCTGACCGCCATAGAGGCACCCGGCAAACGTGGCCCAGAACCTTCAAGGTCCACCACTCGAACTATCGCTATCTTTTTATCTTGGGCCTGCCAGCGCTGCAGGTCGGTAATAATTTCTCGCATGGGTTTAGGTTAGAGCAATTCATCTACTGTCCCGGTGTTCACCGGCTAGCGTTTACCAAGTGAACGTTCAGCAAAGCACCGACCAACCGCAATCCACCAGCACCGCCGATGCTGCGCTACGAGCCGACATTCGCCGCTTAGGGCACCAACTGGGAGGAACCTTGGTGCGCCAGCACGGCCAAGAACTCCTCGACCTCGTTGAGTTGGTACGTCAGTCAGCGCAAAAACTCCGCCAAAACGATGCACCAGAAGGCGTAACTCAGAGTTTGACCGCTCTTTTGGCCGATACCGATGCCCAACAAGCCATCGCTTTAGTGCGAGCTTTTACCGTATATTTTCACTTGGCCAACGTAGCCGAACAGGTACACCGCATTGAAGACCTCAATGTAGGGGCCGCTAAGTCAGATAGCCATTTCGAAGAAACAGTGCAGCACCTCATCGAATCGGGGGTGAGCCCGGAGGAAATTTCAGAACTTTTAACCCGCACTGAGTTGCGTCCCGTTTTTACCGCTCACCCCACCGAAGCCACCCGCCGTTCAATCTTGAGCAAACTTTCACGCATTGCTGAACTCATCGAGCAACGCTGTTCTCCACTGGCCTCTACCTCCGACCACCGTCGCATCGATCGCCGTATCGACGAACTCATTGAAGCCATTTGGCAAACCGATGAAATCCGTCAAGAACGGCCCGGCCCGCTCGATGAAGCACGTTTTGTGCTCTATTACCTCAGCCAAACGGTACGCCATGCTTTGCCTGATCTATTTGAAGACATGGCCGCCACCCTGAGCGACCTCGGGGTACAGGCCGAAGCCACCCAGGTGCCTATTCGTTTTGGTTCATGGGTAGGTGGCGATCGAGATGGCAACCCCAACGTGTCGGCCCAAACCACTACCGAAGTCCTTGAACTTCAACGCCAACGGGCTTTGGACCTGCTTGTTGTGGAGGTCTCCGAACTTGCTGAAGTGCTAAGCGTCAGCGGTCGGCTCCATTCGGTGAACCCCCAACTTGCTGCTTTGGTGGCCGCCGATGTTGCCGATCACCCAGAAATCATTACCAACGCTAACCAAAACGAACCCTACCGATTACGTTGCGCCGCCATGATCTTGCGCCTACAAGACACTAAACAACGCAAATCAGGCGGCTATCAAAGCGCCCAACAATTTGCCGACGACCTTGAAATACTGGACCAGTCGCTGCGCTCTCATGCCGGCGACCTTTTGGCTGAGGGTCGCCTGACTCGGGTGCGCCGCATTTTGGCCGTCACCGGTTTCCACTTTGCTTCATTAGATATTCGTGAACATGCCGACCGGTTACACGAAGCGCTGGCCTCGCTCTTTGCGCCGCTCGGTATTGATTATCAAGATTTTTCTCCAGAAGAACGTCAAAAGCGTTTGCTTCAAGAACTCGATAGCCACCGGCCATTAGCGCCCCCCAAATCACACAACGAACATGACGTGCTGGCTTTATTCCGCACGTTACGCTCCCTGATGGATACCGATGGCGATCACATCGTGGACGGGTTTATCGTTTCCATGACCCGTGGAGTTGACGATATTTTAGCTCCGGTAATGCTGGCCAGAGAGGTCGGTTTGGTTGACCTCAACCAAAAAATTGCTCGCCTAGATTTTGTTCCACTTTTTGAAACCATCGAGGACTTACGTTCCCTTGGCCCGGTACTCACCGAGTTGTTTTCGGTTGATGCCTACCGCCGACTACTGGAACTCCGCGGCGGGACCCAAGAAATCATGGTCGGGTACTCAGACTCCAATAAAGACGGCGGCATCACCACCTCACAATGGGAAATCCATAAAGCGCTTCTTCAAGTACGTAAGGTCACAGAAAGCACCGGCATCAATATTCGGGTTTTCCACGGTCGCGGCGGCACCATTGGTCGCGGCGGCGGCCCCACCCACGAATCTATTTTGAGTCAACCCAGCGGGGTCCTCAACGGAGAAGTGAAGCTGACCGAGCAAGGCGAGGTCATTGCCGATAAATACGGTTTGCCCGCTATTGCTCAACGCAACCTCAACTTGGCGGTAAGTGCACTGGTTGAAGGCTCGTTAACTCACACCTCGCCTCGCCATGACGAAGCTTCCTTTACCTCTTGGTACCAAATAATGGACCAAGCCTCCGCCGCAGCTTTCGCCACTTACCGGTCGTTCATCGAAACACCGGGGCTACCTGAATACTTTGTTTCTTCTACCCCGGTTGAAGAACTCACCGCACTCAATATTGGTTCTCGGCCTGCTCGGCGCACCACCACTGGCGGCGGTTTAGATGGCTTGCGAGCTATTCCTTGGGTATTTGGGTGGACCCAGTCTCGGCAAATCATTCCCGGTTGGTTTGGGGTAGGCAGCGGTCTCTTGGCCGCTCAAGAAGCCGGTCACAGCGATGAACTTTCTTCTATGTACACCAAATGGCATTTCTTTCGGACGTTCATTTCTAACGTAGAGATGACCCTGGCCAAAACCGACCTCACCATGGCCAAGCACTACGTAGAGAGTTTGGTGGACCCTTCGTTACATCACCTTTTTGACCAGGTCGCCGCCGAACACCAACGAACCCTTGAAGTGGTGGCTTCCATAACAGGTACCGCTTTACTGGCCAACAAACCCCTGTTGAAACGCACCCTGGCCGTACGCGACGCTTACCTTGACCCCATCAACATTTTGCAAGTAGAACTCCTTAGCCGAGTGCGAAAAAACCCTGATGCGGATCGTCACGACGCAACCCGCCGAGCCTTGATGCTTTCCATAAACGGCATCGCTGCTGGCTTACGCAACACTGGTTGAGGGTTATTCCCCCACCAACTCGGCCAAATAGCGCAGCGACTCCAAATTATGGCCAGCGATAAACCGATCCACGTGAGGTAAAGCCGCCGCCATGCCTTGGGCCAACGGCGCATATCCGGGAGTGGCTTTTAACGGGTTCACCCACACCACTTGATAAGCCACCCGAGACAACCGAGCCATTTGTTCTTCCATGATTTCGGGCTCGCCGCGGTCCCAACCATCAGAAAGAATCACCACGGTGGCTCCTCGAGCCATGCCACGAATACCCCACTCATCGTTAAAACAGCGCAGACCGTCACCCAGCCGAGTGCCCCCTGACCAGTCGTTTACTACCTCAGCGGCCCGAGACAATGCGACATCCGGGTCACGGGTTGAGAGTTCTCTGGTCAAGCGGGTCAAGCGGGTTCCCAAAGCGAAAGCTTCGACCTGGCTGCGCCCCACCATGGCGGCGTGCACGAAGCGAATAAGCGCCCGAGCGTAAGGCTCCATGGACCCGCTCACATCGAGTAGCAGAACTAAGCGGCGTGGGCGCTCGCCGGGTTGGCGAAACATTAAGCGGGCCGGTTCGCCCCCGGTACGCAAAGCGGCCCGTACGGTACGGCGTAAGTCGGGGCGGCCCGAGCGTTGCGTTGCTCGCAAGCGACGGCTTCGACGACGGCTCCCCGTTAAACGCAGTTGAGTCATCAACTGGTGGAGTTCTGCCAGTTCTTGATCGGTGCAGACCGCAAAATCTTTGCTGGCCAGGACCTCGGCATGCGAATAACGCACGCTTACCAAGTCATCGTCGGAGACCTCTGGTGAGTCTTCGGGGTCTGGGGCTTGCCCAGCATCGTCAAGTAACAACGTCAACGGGGGCAGGTCGGGCACCTCTTGCACCTGTGGGTCGCCACCTTGCCAATGGGCAGCAAAAACCTCGTCATAAACCGGTATTTCTTCTGGAGAAGACAGCAAGGTGACCCGGCCGGCCCAGTAAACCGGTGCTTGTTCTTGGGCTCCGACTTCGGCTACGGCACGGCCAAAATCTAACGTTGAACCCACCGGAACAGCCAATCCGGCTCGACGCAGCGCTTCAACAAAACCCACCAAATGGCGGTCCAAAGTAAGCGGTGCGGTATCCATCATGGGCGTCAGCCCGGGCGCACCAAAGCCAAAATGTCACCAAAACCTCGAGCGCTGGCCCGTTGCTGATCTTCGCGATATTTCAACAAGGCACTAATGGTGCTGGCAAAAGCTTCTTCATCGAGGTCATCTACCCCCACGGTTACTAATGCTTCTGCCCAATCAATGGTTTCTGCTACGCCCGGTGGCTTATAGAGCCCCATTTGGCGCAGTTCGGCCGCTACCAGCGCTACATCACGAGCCAACGATAAAGAAACTTCGGGGGCCCGAAGCCGCAAAATCTCTATTTCTCGCTCTACCCCCGGGTGCTCGACCCAGTGGTAAAAGCAGCGTCGTTTCAACGCATCGTGTACGTCACGGGTGCGGTTTGAGGTGATGATGACCACCGGGGGTTGCTCAGCCGTAAAAGTGCCAAGCTCAGGCACGGTGACCGAATAATCCGAGAGGATCTCCAACAAGAAAGCTTCAAACTCGTCGTCTGCTCGATCTACCTCATCAATGAGTAGAACCGGTGGGGTCCCGCTCTCAGAAGCCAAGGCTTGCATAAGTGGCCGGCGAATTAAAAAACGCTCCTGGTACATCTCGTCTTCGAGGGTTTTGGTTTCAAGACCTTGTGCTGCTCCGGTGGCTTCGGCGGCCCGCAGGTGAAGCAACTGTTTGGCGTAGTCCCATTCGTAAACCGCTTGGGCCGCATCGAGGCCTTCGTAACATTGCAAGCGAATAAGTTTCCCACCGCTGGCCGCCGCCAACGCTTTGGCCACTTCGGTTTTTCCTACCCCGGCTTCGCCCTCTAAAAGCAGCGGGCGTTTAAGCCGTAGGGCCAAAAATATTGCGGTGGCTAGCCCCTGATCAGCCAAATAGTCTTGGTTGCCCAAAACTGTCTGCACCTGGTCGGCAGAGGTAGCGTCGTGAATGTTCATAGCAGTAGGCTACGAGACGCAGCACCCAACTGCGATGGTTAGCGGCCCGACTCCTCAAGACCCCGGCGGGTCAACACTCGTGCCAAATGTTTGCGGTACTCCACCCCGGCGTTCAAATCGGCCGACGGTTCGCAACCTTCCGCGGCTTGCTCCGCAGCCTCTGTGGCCGTAGCGCCAGCGTTGACTGCTGTTTCAACCGCACTGGCCCGAATTGGTCGGGCGTCCATGTTTACTAAACCGACCCCGCATTGCCCGTTGTTGACCACCACTGCGGCGCCCACAATGGCCCAGTCTTGGGCTCGGCGGTTGAATTTTTGGAACGACCACTGCGCATCTGGCATTTTTGGTACGCGTATTTCAACCAGCATTTCGTCTTCGGCCAAAGCAGTTTCTAAAAACCCGATGAAAAAATCGTCGGCGGCCACTTGTCGACGGCCCGAGGGGCCATCAATAACCACGCTGCCTCGCAAAGCAATCAAAGCAGCGGGCAAGTCAGATGCCGGGTCGCCGTGAGCTAAAGCACCACCCAGCGTGCCTCGGTGACGTACCTGGGGGTCGCCAACTTGGGCCGTAGCGGCGGCCAGCAAACCAATCTGTGAAGTAATCAACGAGTTGGTTTCTACCTCTCGGTGTTTGGTTAACGCACCAATGGCTAATTCGTCGCCTTCGTCACGTACGTAAGAAAGGTCGTCAAGGCGCCCAATATCAATAAGCACCCCGGGGGCTGCCAAACGGTATTTCATGAGCGGAAGCAACGAATGCCCGCCGGCCAACAACTTGGCTTCGTCGCCGTGTTCGGCCAGTAGAGCCAAAGCATTTTCTGCTGATTCGGCTAAAACGTAATCAAAAGCGGCGGGGATCATTGCGTGCCTCCTGCTTGCAGCACTGCTTTAACAATGTTGTGGTACCCGGTGCAACGACACAAGTTGCCTTCAAGACCTTCTCGCACTTCGGCTTCGTTAGCGTCGGGTTTTTCGTCCAGCAACGACACGGCGGCCATGACCATGCCCGGGGTGCAGTAACCACATTGCAGGGCGTGGCACTCATGAAAGGCTTGCTGCATGGGGTGCAAGGTGTCGCCGTCGGCCAAGCCTTCAATGGTGGTGACTTCTTGCCCGTCGGCTTGTACCGCCAACATGGTGCACGATTTCACCGCTTCACCGTTGACGTGAATGGTGCAAGCCCCACACGAAGATGAATCACAGCCCACATTGGTGCCGGTTAGTTCAGCTTGTTCACGTATGAAATGCACCAGAAGCGTGCGGGGTTCCACGTCGTGAGAAACCAGATTTCCGTTGATGGTTATTGACACCTGCAAGGGTGGCCTCCTGATTATTTTGTGTTGACCTTACGCCAACTCTGCTTAGGGACTTTAGTCGTTGAAAACTCTGACCGACGCACCCGACGGACATCGAGTCTCTCATGGGGTCAACCGATACAAACCACGGCGAGCAAAAAAGCCCGTCACGACGATCATGGCGGCCAAAGCAATCAGACCCGGCCAGGTGGTATTCCATGCCACTTGGTCTAAAAACCCTTGGCGGGCCAGTTCTAAAACATTGGATACGGGGTTTAGGCGGGCCGCTGTGTGGAGCCAACCTTGCATGAAAGAAAGCGGCACTTGACCCACCGAAATAAACAGAGCGCCAAAAGCCAGTACCTGAACCAGCATCAGCGAGCGGTGGGTTTTAAGTTTGTAAACAATAATCAAACCGGTCAAACAAAAAACGATAGCCATCGAAGCAGTAGCCAAGTAAAGGGCCGCCAGACCCAACAAACCGCCGGGGATAGTCAGCCCGCCGATAAGTAGCGAAACCAACAACACCGCCGTGGTGGGTAGAAAGGCCCGCAAAGCGCTGTAACCCACCGTGCCGACCAGCAAAGCCGAGTGGCTTCCCGGGGTCAATAAAAGACGATCAAAGAACCCATTTTCTATATCGTCGGCCACCGAGCCCACTCCACCGATTCCCGAAAAAACTGCGCCCTGAAGCGCCGCATAGGGGGCCATCCAGTTGTAGATGTTGGTTGTTCCGTAGCCATCGATACGGGTAAGCGAACTAAACGACCCAGAAAAACTAACGACTAAAACCACCGGCATGACTACCGTAGGAATAATCAATACCGGACGGGCACGAATGCGCTGCATGCCCCGTATACACACCGCCCAAGCCACACGAGTAGAGGCTGACAATTCCTTCAGAGTCATGACTAGCTGGCCTTCAGTTTGGTATTTAGGGTTCGTACCGCACCCAAGATGGTGACCACCGCCAAGGCCGCTGGCACTCCCAGTGCTTGCAAGGCGTCCGAAGCCGACCACCCTTCAATAACCAATCGACGTACGGGGTCAATGGTCCAAGTAATGGGGTTATTTTCGGCTACCTGTCGGTACCAGCCACTCATCAAGGAGGTCGGGAAAAAAGCCGACGACATAAATATGGTGACAAAAATCAAGGGGAAGGTTGCACTTACCGCCTCTTGCGACTGGGTACGGATGGCCATTATTTGCGCCATTCCTCCGATCGCTAAAACCAGCAATGCGGCGGTAGCAATGATGATGAGTGTTCCCGCAACGCCGCCTTTAATGGCCACGCCAAAAATCATGAAAACAGCAACAATGAACGAAGCTTTTCCGGCGGCCACTACAGCGGTTCCACCGAGACGCCCCAACAAAATAGGCACCCGAGCCACCGGCGACGCCAACAGTCGGTCAAAGAACCCATTTTCAATATCTAAGGCCAGTTCGGTGCCGGCCGTGGTGCCGCCAAAAGAAACCGCTTGGATAATGCTGCCCGGCAAAATGAATGAAAGAAACGAGTCCACTTCGGGAAAACCAGGCAAGGCCAGAGCGCGGCCAAACTGTTGAGAATAAACGGCGGCCATCATCAGGGGGAAAACCAACCCGGGCATGATGGATATCAACTGGCGGCGTTCGTTGTTTAACGACCGTCGCGCCAGTTGTAAAGTTTGCGTACCCGCTAGGCGCAGGCCGCCCAAGCCGCTACTCATGATGCTGGGTGGCTCCCTCTAAGCGGCGCCCGGTGGCTTCGGCGAACACATCATCCAAACTCGGGGCATCCAATTCGAGGTGAAGCACTTGAACCCCAGCCGATTCCAAAGATTGCACTACTTCGGCCACCTTGGCTACCCCGCCATCGAGGCCTACCGCTACTCGCCCGTTTCTGGCTGGCCGGTCAATGCCAAAGCGGCTCAGCACCGATTGGGCTTGATCAACGTGTTCGGGGTCAATGTCGATGCGCAAGGTGGGCGCCCCCACTGAAGCTTTAAGTTCAGCCGGGGTGCCTTCACGAACCAATCGGCCCTCATCAATGATGGCGATTCGGCCCGCCAGTTCATCGGCTTCTTCAAGATATTGGGTGGTCAAAAACACGGTGGTGCCTTGTTCTTGGTTGAGGCGCCGTACCTCTTCCCATAAGGCCAGACGGCTGGTGGGGTCTAAACCGGTGGTCGGTTCATCCAGAAAAAGCACGTGTGGTTCATGGACGAGCGAGAGGGCCAGGTCTAAACGTCGGCGCATACCACCGGAATAAGTGCCGACCCGACGGTCAGCGGCGGCGGTAAGGCCGACTCTTTCCAAGAGCTCGCCACCTCGTTTTTTTGCTTCTGGGCGGGCGATGCCGTGCAGTACCGCTTGTAAACGCACCAGTTCGTTGCCGGTCATCAACGGGTCTATGGCGGCGTCTTGCAAAGCCACCCCAATGTTTTTTCGTACCTCAGCGGCCTTACTTACTACGTCAAATCCTGCTACTCGAGCCATCCCGCCGGTGGGGCGCAGCAAGGTAGTGAACATGCGCACGGCCGTTGATTTACCGGCGCCGTTGGGGCCGAGAAAACCAAAGACTTCGCCTTCTTCTACCGCCAGGTCAATACCGGCCACTGCTTTAAGAGCGCCGAAGGATCGTTCAAGCCCTTGGGCCTCTATTACGGTTGTCATGTGGTTCTTTTAACTTTCTTGGGCCGCCGCCAGAGCAGACCAGACTTTTTCTGGGCTGAGCGGCACATCGATATGGGTTACTCCTAAGGGGCGCAGCGCATCAATTACGGCGCTCTGCACGGCCGGGGTGGAGCCAATAGCCCCTGATTCGCCGATGCCTTTTACTCCTAACGGGTTGTTGGGAGTAGGGGTTTCGAGCGGCACCAACTCAAAAGAAGGCAACTCTGCTGCTGAGATAAACCCGTAATCGGCAAAGTTGGCGGTCTGAAGGTTGCCGTCGGCGTCGTAGACCACTTCTTCGTAAAGGGCTTGGGCCACCCCTTGGGCGATGCCGCCATGGCGTTGCCCTTCCACGATGAGCGGGTTGATTATGCGGCCCGCATCGTCGCAGGTGATCATTCGTAACAAGGTCACGCCTCCCGTTTCGGTGTCTACTTCGACCACCGCTACGTGGGTGCCAAAGGGGTAACTGCAAAGTAAATCTTCTTTTGATTCTTCGCTGAGGTCATCGGTAGCGGCGGCGATGTCGGCCCAGGTGCGGCTGACCGCTGGTGACCCAGCGACATGAAAAAGCCCAGCGGCTTTGTCGAGCACCACGTCGTCGACGTTGGCTTCCAAAAGATCAGCGGCTACCGAGCGGGCACGTTCAACAATGGCCCCCGAGGCTTTGTGGATAGACGACCCACCCAGTTGGGTAGATCGTGATCCAAAGGTGCCTACTCCTTGGGTGACCACATCGGTGTCTCCTTGTACGAACTCAATGTCGTTCATGTCGATACCGAGTTGGTCGGCGGCGATCATAGAGAACGTGGTCATATGGCTTTGCCCATGAGAGAGCGCTCCCGAATAAATTCTTGCTTTGCCTTCTGGGGTGATTTCTACTTTTCCGTATTCGCTACCTCCGGGGGCGGGGCCTGCGGTGACCTCCACGTAGGTCGCTATCCCGATGCCGAGTTGTTTTGCTTCTCCGGTGGTGCGGCGTTGGGCTTGTTGTTCTCGCAAGGCTGGGTAGTCGGCGGCTTCTAAAGCGAGGTCCAAACTGCGTTCGTATTCCCCGCTGTCGTAGACCGTTCCTACCCCGGTAGTAACCGGAAAAGAGTCGGCGGCTAAAAAGTTTTGGCGGCGTACCTCTACCGGGTCGAGGCCTGCTTGGAAGGACCAAAGTTCGACCGCTCGTTCAATGGTCAAAGTTGCTTCGGGGCGGCCGGCGCCTCGATACGCCTCGGTGGGAGTGGTGTTGGTGATGACGCTTAGCGCGCTGGTTTCTACGCTGGCTATTTCGTATACGCCGGTGGTCATGGGCAAAGTAAACATGGGCAGGAACGCCCCTAAGCGGGCATAAGCGCCGGAGTCCACCAGCACTTCTAGTCGGTAGTGGGTGAGGTTTCCGTCGGCGCTTCCGCCCAAGGTGAAACGGTGCACGTGGGCTCGTCCTGGCCCCATGGCTTGCATGTTTTCGGTGCGGGTTTCAAACCAGCGCATGGGGCGGCCAATTTTTTGGGCCAGCCATGGCAGCAATACGTCTTCGGGGTAAGCGGCTATTTTGGCGCCGAAACCCCCACCCACGTCGGGAACAATAACTTGCACCCCTCCGGTGGCTGTTTCTGCGTACAGGGTTCCGAGGACGCCTTTTACCCCTTGCGGGACTTGATTAGAGGTCCAAAACACTAACTTGTCGCCGTCCCAGGCGGCTGCCGTGGACCGCACTTCAAGAGGGGCGGCTGCGGTACGTTGATGCGCTACCCGGCCGCTGGTAACCACGTCGCAGTTGGCAAAAAAAGTTTCGTCGGTGATGCCAGTTGCCATGCCGATGGCCGAAAAATCTATGGCCAGATTGGTGCCGACTTCTGCGTAGACCACCACTTCATCGGTGAGAGCTTCTTCCATGTCCACCACTACCGGCAAAGGCTCGTAATCAACGAAAACTGCTTCGGCGGCGTCCACTCCTTGGGTGGCAGTTTCACTGACAATGACCGCTACGCATTCCCCCACGAAACGCACCGTGTCGGTGGCCAAGATGGGGCGGTTCAACATGGGTTCGGGAAACATGGGTACTGCTCCGGGCAGAATGGAAGGCCCGTCGAGGTCGGCGGCCACCATGACGGCCAGCACTCCTGGCATGGTGAGGGCTTCGGAGGTGTCCACGTTGATGGTGGCGTGGGCCATGGTTGAACGTACGTAGGTAACCATGGCGGCATTTTCGAGCAGTGGGTGGACTAAGTCGGCGGTGTAGGTAGCGCCAGTGGTTAAGAAACTTTCGTCCTCGCGCCGTAAAACACGGTTGCCTAAAATACTCATTGGTTTCTCCTCAGCAGTTGTGTGGCATAAAAGTCACTGCCAAAAAGTGACCTTAGTCTTTAAACCCCGATTCTTGGTGCCCGGGTAAAGCCAATCTTGTGCTTTTTAAGTCCCGAAGGGCCACACGCCTTGTATTCGGTGGGCTGCGGGCGGAGGCGGCAGCACGGCGTAGGCTTCTTCGTCGAAGCGCACCAGGTTGTAATCGGCGCGTGCGCGACGCTCTATTTCTTCGTCGGTGTTTAGGGCATCGATGCGAAGTTCGTACTCGTGGTTGAGGCGTTCGATTTCTTCCACTTGGGCGACCAAAGCGGTGTGGCTGGCTCGTTGGTCAAGCCAGTCGTTAAAGGGGACCCCGCCCAGCGTAAACACGGCGAAGGCCGCGAGAGCCAACAAAATAGCGAGGGTGGCCAGACGGGAGCGCACTAGTTTTGCCGCCCCGCCAGAGCCGTTCGACCTTGGTATTGGGCTCGGCCGCCTAACTCGGCTTCGATGCGCAGCAGTTGGTTGTATTTGGCCACTCGGTCGCTGCGAGCCGGGGCGCCGGTTTTGATTTGCCCACAGTTGGTGGCTACGGCCAGATCGGCAATGGTGGTGTCTTCGGTTTCGCCTGAACGGTGTGACATGACGGCGGTAAAGTCGTTGGCTTGGGCGAGGGCCACGGCGGCCAGGGTTTCGGTGAGGGTGCCGATTTGGTTGACTTTTACCAGAATTGAGTTGGCTATTTTTTTATCTATGCCTTGTTGGAGGCGACGCTCGTTGGTTACAAAGAGATCGTCGCCTACCAGTTGTATGCGGTTGCCGAGGGTCTGGGTGTGGGAGGCCCAGCCTTCCCAGTCGTCTTCGGCCATGCCGTCTTCTATTGACACGATGGGGTAACGATCGGCTAAATCGGCCAGGTAGTCGGCCATTTCGTGGGGGTTGAGCGTACGGTTTTCTCCGGCCAGCACGTAGGAACCGTTTTCGTAGAATTCGGTGGAGGCCACGTCAAGAGCTAAAGCCATGTCCGTGCCGGGTTTGAGGCCCGCCAACTGGATTGCTTCGAGCAGCAGTTGTACGGCTTCTTCGTTGGAAGCCAGGTTCGGGGCGAACCCGCCTTCGTCGCCGATGGCCGTAGCGAGACCTCGCTCGCTCAAAACTTTTTTCAAAAGGTGGTAACACTCCACGCCCCAGCGCAGGCCTTCAGAAAAACTGGTGGCGCCGACCGGCATGAACATGAACTCTTGGAGGTCAATATTGTTGTCGGCGTGTTCACCGCCGTTGAGCACGTTGAGCATGGGTACCGGCAAGACACAGGCTTGCTCGCCGCCGACGGAACGATAAAGGGGTTGATTTTGGTGTTGGGCCGAGGCTTTGGCCACCGCTAGCGAAACACCCAGCAAAGCGTTGGCCCCCAAGCGGCCTTTGTTGTCGGTGCCGTCGGCGTCGATCATGGCTTGGTCTACTGTTTTTTGATCAGCGCTGTTGAGGCCGCAAACTACTTCAGATAACTCGTTGTTGACGTTGCTGACCGCACCGGTCACCCCTTTTCCGGCCCAGAGCGGGCCACCGTCGCGGAGTTCAACTGCTTCGAACTGGCCGGTTGAGGCACCGCTGGGCACTATGGCTCGACCAAAAGCGCCGGAATCAAGGGTGACCTCGACTTCTACGGTGGGGTTGCCGCGGGAATCCAAGACTTGGCGTCCGTGGACGGCTTTAATGTGGCTCACGAGTTCTCCTTGATGTACAAGGTCACGCTACCCCTCTGTTTGCACGCTGAGGGGGACACTTCGCGCTTTTAGCGCGAATAATTCGCGCTCTGTGCGCGAATTTCACTTATTTTTTCCAATATTTCTGTCGAACAACATCATCTGCGTCAGCAAGGTCAAGCGAATCAGCGGCCGCCGCTGTTTCAGCGTCCCGTACGTTTTGGGCATATTCAGCAACCGTGCCCCGCAAAACATCTTCAGCGTCCCATCCTTGTTCTTGCCCCCACCCCACCAAAGCAAGCAACAACTTTCCAAGATCATCTGCAGTGGCCAAGCCTTCGCTTAACCCCACCGCCGGCTCTTCGGGGCAAAACCCCAAAGCAGCTGACCGTCGCACCACCTTGGCGGCCCCCGCCAAAGCCGGCAGTTCTCGAGGAATGCCATCTAAAACTGAATCCCGGCCTTTTTCCTGTTTCTTAATGCGATCCCAGTTAGCGATCACCTCATCGGGGCCATCGACCTGCACCACGTCCTCCCCCTCCGGGGCAAACACGTGAGGGTGCCGTAAGCGCAACTTGTCGTAAATACCGTTCGCTACATCGGTCAGATCAAACCGGCCTGCATCTTGAGCCACCCGAGCATGAAAAACCACTTGGAACAACAAATCGCCGAGCTCTTCTTGCAGATCAGCGACCCCCTCCCCCGTTTCTTCATCTAAATTATCAAGCGCTTCAAGCACTTCGTAGGTTTCTTCCAACAAGTGGGGACGTAACGAAGCATGGGTTTGTCGAGCATCCCACGGGCATTCTTTACGCAAAGTGTCGAGCAAGCCAACCAGTTGCGCAACCGCCGCGGTTCTTTTTTCCGACAAAAAACTAGTTTTCTATCGGACCATCAGGAGGAGAAACCTGACCCAAAATTGGGTCCCAGATCCCGTAACGCGGATCAACACTAATTTCACGTGTCATGGTGGCCATGCTCACCAACTGAGGCAACGCCTGTGGCCCAGCCTCTGCAAAAACCGGAACCGCCCCGGCTTTGATCTCATCGATACGAATAACGTGAAAGCCAAACTGGCTGGGCACCGGGCCCACCAAGGTTTCACCAGGCACCACGCCTCCTTGCGCCAATGCCCCTAAAACTGCTCGCTCAAACTCAGCCACAAAAGCACCGGTAGGTACACAGCCTAAAGAACCACCCTGAGCACCCGAACCCGGGTCCTGCGAACGTTCTTGCGCCAGCGCAGCAAAATCAGCCCCATCGGACAACAAGCCCATGATCTCATTAGCTTCATCTTGCCCATTAAGCAAAATATGGCTTGTGCAAAGTTCGTGAGCCAACAACTCAGCGTGAGCGTCGTAGGCCGCTTCAATACCCGGGCCGGCCGCGTTAGCAATATTCAACGTGGCCTGCCACACCGTCAGGCGTTCCATAGATAAAGAGGCATCCGGAATGCCCGCCGCCAGTAACTCCATGGTGGCATCGGCCAGTTCGCCCTCGGTGGGCACCACACCAAAATCAGTCAACAAATCGATCAACGATTCAAAACCTATGTACTGCTGCACCACGTCAACCACCGCATTGGCCGGCAACGAAACATCCGATGCTTCGCTCTCCGTGCGTTCAACAACCCAAGCAGTTAACTCTGCTCGGCTCAACGACGAACGGCCTACTTCCACCGCCGGAGGATCCACCGGCGACGACGACCCACAAGCGGCCAGACCCATCAAAGGAAGCAGAAAAAGAATAAAAATACGACGAAAGTTGCTCATTGTTCAGAGGCTACGGCTTCCGTGCCCGATTCAAGCACCGGCACCAAATCGTCAAGCAACGCCGATACCGAAAGCGCCAAAGTCGCCGGAGCCGCACCAGGCGCCACCCGAGCCAACGGAAGGTGCAGAACCTGCGGACCGGCTTTATAAACTGCTTCTTTATGCAACCGCGTAAGACGAGCCTGTTTGCTCAAAGGCAAAACAATCGGCGAACAGCGCACCATAAACGCCGGGCCACCCAACCCGGCCCCTCCCGGCACCTTGACCACCGTGAGTTCGGTAATACCACGAGCCACACATTGAGACCGCAACCGACCAACCGCTAACAACGCTTCCGCCGGGGGCGGTACCGGGCCGTAGCGGTCTTCCCATTCGGCTTGCACTTCGTCGACCTTAGCTACCTCAGGGTTTGCACCAGCGGCCACCAAACGACGGTAAGCCTCCAAACGAAGGTCGCTGCGGGACACATAATCTTTAGGCAAATGTGCATCAACGGGAATCTCCACTCGAATCTCCACCACCTCTTCAGGAACCTCCCCGGCCAGTTCCGCAACCGCTTCGGTAACCATCTGGCAATAAAGGTCGTACCCAACAGCAGCAATATGTCCACTCTGCCCGGTACCCAACAAGTTCCCGGCTCCTCGAATTTCTAGGTCGCGCATGGCAATACGAAAGCCCGAGCCCAACTCGGTGGTTTCACCAATAGTGCGCAAACGCTCGTAAGCCTCTTCAGAAAGCACTCGATCTGGCGGCGTAAACAAATAGGCGTAGGCCCGCTGACCAGCACGGCCTACTCGACCCCGTAACTGGTGCAGTTGCCCCAACCCTAAAAGGTCGGCACGATCCACCACCAAAGTGTTGACCGTCGGCATGTCAATCCCCGACTCAATAATGGTGGTACACACCAGCACGTCGTAGGCCCCTTCCCAAAAGTCCAAAACCACGTTCTCTAACGCCAGCTCATCCATTTGCCCGTGAGCCACCGCAATACGAGCCTCCGGCACCAACTCTTGCAAACCGCCTGCTATCTGGTCAATGTCAGCCACCCGGTTATGCACAAAAAATACTTGGCCCTCCCGCAGTAACTCTCGGCGAATAGCTTCCGTGGCCGCCCGTTCGTCGTATTCGCCCACAAAAGTCAAAATGGGCTGCCGGTCTGCGGGCGGCGTGTTCAACAAACTCAAATCTCGAATACCGGTTAGCGACATTTCTAACGTGCGGGGAATCGGAGTAGCGGTCAGGGTCAACACATCTACATCGGTTCGCCACTGTTTGATGGCTTCTTTATGACTCACCCCAAAACGTTGCTCTTCATCAATCACCAACAAACCCAAACGATCAAAAGCAACACCCTTAGACAGCAAGCGGTGAGTACCGATAACCACATCAACCGAACCATCAGCCAGACCGGCCACCACCTTGCGGGCCTCTGCGGCAGAGAGAAAACGACTCAAGACCTCCACCCGCACCGGGTACGGAGCAAACCGGTCAGCAAAAGTTTGGCCATGCTGTTGCGCCAACAACGTGGTGGGCACCAGAATCGCCGCCTGGCAGCCATCTTGTACCGCTTTAAAGACCGCCCGAACCGCTATCTCTGTCTTGCCGAAACCTACATCGCCGCACACCAAACGATCCATAGGGATCGGGCGCTCCATGTCTTCTTTCACGCTTTCAATAGCGGTAAGTTGGTCCGGTGTTTCTTGAAAAGGAAACGATTGTTCAAGCTCACGTTGCCACGGGGTGTCCGGCCCAAAGGCCCGTCCTTTAGCGGTCACCCTTTTTTGGTAAAGCAAAACCAGTTCTTGGGCGATTTCCGAAACAGCAGAACGCACCTTGGCGCGAGCTTTTTCCCAATCGCTACCCCCCATGCGGCTCAACCGAGGGGTGTCGCCGCCTGAGTAAGGCCGAATAGCATCGATCTGATCGGTCGGTAGATAAAGACGGTCGTCGCCTCGATACTCCAAAAGCAAATAATCGCGTTCTATCCCGCCCAATGTGCGGGTCACCAAACCAGTAAATTGAGCTACCCCATGGTGTTCGTGCACCACATGATCGCCGGGGGAAAGATCTTCAAAAACGCGGACCGCTGCTTTGCGGCGAGGACGAGTCCGCCGGTGTGTACGGCGGCGACCGGTGGCTTCCGCTTCGGTAATAACCGCCAAACGAGAGGCCTCTAAAACAAAGCCCCGTTCCAATTCACCCACCACGATGTGGCCGCCGCTGACCAGCGCTTCACCCTCTTGCACAGGAGCTAACGCCAAACCGTCTGCGGTTAAGCGTTCGGCTAAACGGGCGGCGGTGCCTGCCCCGTCGGCCACCACCAGCACCCGGTACCCCTCGGCCAACAAATGCGCCAAACGGCGAGGGATAGTGTCGTCTTGTATAGCGGAACGGCTCCAGCCCGAAGCCACCACCGTGGCCACCTGTGGGCTATCGGGCACCGCATCCATGGTCCACAGCGGGGCCTCGGTGTGCACCAGCAAACGTTCCCAGTCGGTATGCAAACGTGGAAACTCGGTGTCTCCCGCCCCCCACGTAGCGGCCAAGGTGCTGGCTAAATCTGCTTCTTCGGCTTGCAGGTCCACAATGCGGTCACGCAACCGGCGAGGCTCTACCACTACTACCAGAGCGTCGTCATCAACGAAATCGAAGAGCACCCTTTCTTCGCCGGAGAGCCACGGCAACCATGACTCCATGCCATCAAACAGTTCGCCTTCGGCGAGGCGGTCCCATTGCTCACGTCCCCAAGGTTGTTCTGCCACCAACTCTTCGGCCCGGGCCCGCACCTGCGCATCGGGAACAAGTTCACGGCAAGGAAGCACCTCAACTTCGGCCCGGCTTATGGTGGCCCGTTGGTCTGCTACCCCGAACTCGGTTAGGCGATCAATCTCGTCTCCCCACAGGTCTATACGTACCGGAACATCAGTGGTGGAAGGCCAGATATCTACAATGGACCCCCGGACCGCTATTTCGCCTCGATGCTCAACCTGGTACTCCCGCCGGTAACCCATAGCCACCAAATCGGCGACCAAAGTGCTTTGGTCAATCACATCGCCGGGGCCCAAACGCAAGGGAGCGATTAGGCCCGCTCCGGGGCCCAAACGTTGCACCAAAGCACGGCCCGATGCCACCACCACCTGCGGCCGGTTGACGGGGTCCATAAGCCGATGCAGCACCTGTAACCGGCGTCCCATGGTTTCAACCCCGGGGCTGACCCGTTCAAAAGGCAGTGTTTCCCATGCCGGAAACGACACCACCGCCTCAGCACCTAAAAAAGCCGAGAGATCACCGGCTAGCCGGTCTGCTTCAGTGCCGGTGGGCACCGCCACCACCAAAGGTCGGCGTTGGGATTGTTGAGCCAAAGCAGCCAACACAATGGCTCGCGCCGGCTCGGGCACCGCTAACGATGCATGGCGACGCCCCAAAACATCAATTAAGGCCGGCTCATCGGCCAGCAGTTCAGGGAGCGAACGAAGGGTCACGAACGAGTATTTATTCGGCCCATGGCGACATCAACACCTTGATCCAAAATGAGTTCTACTGCATCTGCAGCTTCTAAAATTATTGTGGCCAGTTCTTGCCCTTCGGCTTTACCGGGGCGGCGCAGAACATGGTCAGAAGCAGACTGGCGGCCGGGGGGGCGGCCGATACCAATGCGCACCCTTAAATAATCTTGGGTGTGCAAATGTGCCGTAATTGACTTCAACCCATTGTGGCCCGCTAAACCACCACCGGATTTTACTTTGAGACTGCCCACCGGGAGGTCAAGTTCATCGTGGATTACTACGATTTTCTGCGGTTCTTCAATGCCGTAGCGGCGCACCAACTTTTGGACCGCTTGGCCAGATTCATTCATGAAAGTCTGAGGAAAAGCCAACGCTACCCGTTGCTGGTTTATCCGAACCTCTGCTACCAGCGCTTGTTCCTTGCTGGGCTTCAAGGCCGCACTTTGACGGCGGGCCAGTTCAGCGACAACTTCAGCGCCTACGTTATGGCGGGTGCCGGCATATTTTTCGCCAGGATTCCCTAAGCCAATTACCAGCAAGGCCGCTGACTCACCTGACTTTTTTTTCGTGGACCGCCCAAACATGATGGCGCTCAATCAGTAACTCGGTGGGCCACCCGACGATTACTCGTCGGAGGCGTCTGCCGAACCTTCAGCATCTGCACCATCTGCACCATCTTCACTGGCCACAACGCCTTCTTCTGCTTCCGCTGCTTCCGCTGCTTCTTCAGCTGCCATGGCTTCCAACGTAGAGCGAGTGATCATACCCACGGCCACGGTTTCTTCAGGGTCCACCTCGGTGGTTACCCCAGCAGGGAGCGCAATGTCGTCTACTCGAATCGAATCGCCAATGGTCAGGGCAGAAATGTCTACCTCTAATTCGTTGGGGATAGCGGTTGGCGAGGCATCGACGGTAAGTGAGAACAGGTTTTGATCGACCATGCCGTTGCCTTGCGTAACTTCTAACGCTTCTCCAGTCATGATGATGCTTACATCTACCGTGACCTTCTTGTTGGGGTCGATGCGCAAGAAGTCAACGTGGACAACGTCGCGACGTACTGGGTGACGTTGAATGTCTTTGATGATGCTCATGTGGCGTTCGCCTTCCACTTCAAGTTGAAGCACCACGTTTACCCCTGCTTCGGTGGTCAACACTTGACGGAGTTCAGGCCAAATAACAGAAACGGAGACCGGGTCTTGGTCAAGGCCGTAAAGGACGGCAGGAACCAAGCCTTCGCCGCGCAAACGACGGGTAGAGCGGGAACCAGTTGTACGGCCAGTGGCCGCGGTGAGCACGATCTCGTCCATGAGGAATCTTTCTACGCATTACGTTCATAGCCAGGTTGCCATGAACAGTTCTGAAGGTTCTTTTTAAGTGGTGAACCGACTGTGAATACTAGCGGTCGCTTTACCGGTTTCGGCCCTCTTGGGGCTTAGGAAAGGTGGTCGCCGCCAAATATTTCACTTACTGAGGTGTCTTGGAAGACCGCTTGCAGGGTTCGAGCCAGCAAAGGAGCGATGGAGAGCACCTCAATGAGGTCGGCGTTGTAGCCCTCAGGTAGAGGCAAAGTATTGGTAACCAACACTTTTTCGATGGGCGAAGCGTTGAGGCGTTCCATAGCCGGGCCAGAGAACAACCCGTGGGTGGTGGCTGCCCACACAGTTTTTGCGCCTTTTTCTTTTAGCTGTTCAGCGGCAGCACAAATGGTTCCCGCTGTGTCAATCATGTCGTCGACGATTACACAGTTTTTTCCGTCGACATCACCGACTACTTCTTTGGCTTCCACGGTGTTGAATGCGGTGTGGCTGCGGCGTTTGTGCACGATGGCCAGGTCAGCGCCCAGTTGCATGGCGTATCTTTCGGCGACTTTTACTCGACCGGCATCGGGCGAAACAATAGCCAGGTCGCCTTCTAGACTTTTGAGCCGTTCTACTAGTACTGGCATGGCGGTGAGGTGGTCTACCGGGCCATCAAAAAACCCTTGGATTTGACCGGAGTGGAGGTCGACGCCAATAAGGCGGCTCGCCCCGGCGCCTTTGAAAAGGTTGGCGACGAGTTTGGCGGTGATTGGTTCACGGCCCGATGATTTACGGTCTTGGCGGGCATAGCCATAGTGGGGGCAAACCACGGTGATGCGTTTGGCCGAGGCACGCTTGGCTGCGTCGACCATGATGAGTTGTTCCATCAACGCATCATTTATGGAAATTTCTTCGGTATGGCAATGGGTTTGCAATATAAATACGTCGCTGCCTCGGATGGATTCAGAAAACTTGCAATGAATTTCTCCGTTGGAAAACTCGGCTAGGTTGGGTTCGCCAAGCTCCTCACCCATCAGGTCGGCTACTTCGTGAGCTAGCGGTTCGCTAACTCGGCCGGAAACTAAGTAAAGCTTCTTTTGGGTGATCTGTTCCATTGAGTGTTGATCCTTTTGTCTGAGGAGTCGGGATGCCTTTTGATCATAGATGCCCCAGTCGCTAATCAACCGATCCAAACCGGGTTTGGGGCAATTCCTCCGTCTTGAGGCTCATATTCTTCGTTTTCTTCTTCCGGCTGGGTGGTGATGATGGTGGTGGTGGTGGGTTGATCGGCCAGTGTGGTGGTTGAAGCAGTCGGCACCGTAGTGGTGGTGGGTTGATCGGCCAGTGTGGTGGTTGAAGCAGTCGGCACCGTAGTGGTGGTGGTCGTGGTGGGCGGGGCGGTGTATGGGGTGGCGGTGGCGGTAGTCGACGTGCTGCCGGTGCCCGCCGCATTCACCGCAGCCACCCGAAACACATACTCCACCCCATTAGTCAACCCCGTCACGGTGGCCGAAACCGACCCATGCCCCGCTAACGCCGTCGCCCAACTCGCCCCCGCATCACTCGAAACCTCCACGTCATAACCAGAAACCGACGCACCCCCATCATCAGCAGGCGCCGACCACGACAAGGCGACTTGTTGATCGCCGGTGGTCGCGGCCAAGCCAGTAGGGGCATCAGGAATCGTTGCCCCTTCAAAAGCCATCGCTAAAAACCGGGTAGCGCTGTCACCGCCGATAACTATGCGCCCGCTAGAGGTGGCATCCACCCCGTACGCCACATCGTTGCCGCTTACCCCGTGGGTGAGTTTGCCGTCGCCGCTGAAACTGGTGTCGAGAAGGCCGGCGGAAGTTAATCGTAAAACGGCTACATCGTCGTCGGTGCCGTTGTGCGCTGAACCGGCTAGCACCAGGCGGCCGCGGGCGGTGACGGCGACGGCGTAGGCCGCATCGTTACCGGCGCCCACGGCAAAGGTGGTGGCTCCGCTGCCAGCAAAAGTGGCATCAAGCGAGCCACCGGAGGTGAGACGAACCACTGCGACGTCTCCCCCGCTAAACCCCGCCAAAATGATGTCTCCGTCGGTGGCCAGTGCGGCGGCTCTTGCCGTATCGTCACCGGCTCCCACATCAACAGTTGCTCGGCCGTCGCCACTAAACGCGGTGTCTAATACCCCGCTGCTGGTGAGCCGAGCCACCGCAAAATCGCCACCGCTGGTACCGGCCAAAATAACGTCACCATCCGAAGCCAACACCATGCCATAGGCATAGTCGTTACTTAGACCCCAAGAAACAATAGCTGTCCCATCGCTAGAAAAAGTAGTGTCAAGATTTCCATTCGTAGCGAGGCGGGCTACGCCAAAATCCCAATCCGAAGCGTTGTTGCTGTATCCCGCAACATATACATCCCCATTATCAGCAGCAATTACAGACTGCCCAAAATCGTCTCCTGGTCCTACCCCAAAAGCCACCTTTCCGTCAGAAGAAAAAGTTTCGTCAAGTGCACCCGATGAAGACAGCCGGATAACCCCAAACTCAGAGTTTGCGCTACTCGCATCCACAACACCCGCTACCACTATCCGCCCCGAAGAATCAAGATCTAATCCGTACCCAAGGTCATGTCCGCCAGAGAAGTCAACTGTGACTATTCCTCCGGTGCCGAAGGTGCTGTCTAGTGCGCCGGAACTGGTGTAACGCACCACCGCTACGTCATAGTTGCCGCCCACCAAGGCGTAACCCGCCACCACAACCTTGCCGTCTGACTGCACCGCCACGGATTGACCCAAGCCACCGCTTTCCACGCTGGTGGTCACCACCCCATCGGCAGAAAACGATGTATCTAAATCACCCGGGGCAGCCGACGCCACCAGACCAGCAGCAAGCACTGCCAACACCACGGTCAAGACCCCAAGGGTCCGTTTGCCCCACATGCCAAGCAAACTTAGCGGGCACCCGTTCCCTACGCTCGGCGCCCTAAAATACTCTCGTGAGATTCTTTCCTGCCGTCTTCTTGACTTGTCTAGTCTTCTCCGTGGCCTGCGCTTCATCCACCACGCTTTCATCACCGACCACCACAATGGCCATCTCAACAGAGCAACCGCTCTTATTGCTGGTTTCCATCCACGTTGAAGGCTGGGAAAATGAAAACGAAGACCCCGCAAAATTTGACCACCACGCCGACCTTATTTTGGAAACGGCTCGCCACGCTGCCGACCAGCAGGCTGTTTTTTCTTTTGAACTTTCCTCTACCTTTGCTCTGTCCCCCGGCGCCCCACCCGTAGTCAGCGAACTCTTGTCCTTAGGCCACGCAGTGGAAGTCCACGCCGACGTGGGGGGACGAGGTAGCCCCAGCCTCTTCACCCTCACCGAACAACTCACCGCCAAATATCGTCAAGTCTCCTCTTTAGGATCTGACCCGGTACTCGTCTCCGGCATCTGCAGCCGCGGCCCATTTGTAGAAGCAGCCATAGCCGCCGGATTTTCCTTAACCACTGGCGCCGTGGAGTACTGCCTCACTGCTCTCGACCCAAGCCTTCAACCGCCCGGCTTTGACCCCACCGCCTGCCCCAACCCCAGCGCATGTCACGGGCGGCCTCCCTTTGACCTCGCCACCCGGGCAACCCCTTGGTTCACCAGCCAAACACAATCTTGGGTAACCCCCGATCCATCCGGACAACTACTTATGGTCATCGGCGAGTCCGGAGCTTCGCTCCCTTGTCTCGCCGAAAGGGAACTCACCGAAAGCGGCCAATGCCAAGCCGATGCTGACGACATCACAGAGTTTGCTCGCCTCGCCGAGGAGTACGCCACTCTTGAATCGGCAATCGGTGACCCGTGCTGTGTTTTTTCAACAAGTTGGAGCATCGGAACTGCCCCTCCCGAGGGTTTTACCACTGCACTTGTTTCTTCAGTAAGCCACCTAGTAGACAACGGCACCGCTCGCTGGGCGACCCCCAGCCAAGTATTAGACGCTGCTCGATAAAGAGCTTGCGAGAGTGTTAGAAAACCGCCCGCAGTTCATCTCCTTAACAGCACCAGCCACCAGGTTGGGCCCAACCAAAGGAGACCACTCATGTTTTTGCTTCATTTGCTTGCCGCTTGGGTGGCCTCTTCGCTTTGGTGACCGGTCATGTGCCATCATTTGGGCCTATGTCCACTGACGCCGAACTGGCCGTCGCCCTGGCCGGCGGCGACGCACAAGCCCTGGCCGGTATTTACGACCGCTACGGCGACCACCTACACAACTTCTGTCACGGGGTTTGCCGCAACGCCGACCAAGCAGCCGACGCCACCCAACAAACCTTTTTGCTGGCCTTTGAACGCATCGGCCAACTCCGCGACCCCACCCGCCTCAAATCTTGGCTCTTTGCTATCGCCCGGAACGAAGTCATGAAAGGCTTCAGGGACACCTCACGCACTCGGCCGGTAGACGACGAAGCAATACTAGAAACCGCTACCGACGCCGACGCCGTGGAAGCCACTTTAGAAACCGCTGAGTTGCAAGGCTTAGTGTGGGAAGCCGCCGTTGGTCTCGACGAACGTGATCGTTTACTCCTTGAACTCAACGTACGGTCCGGCCTGGAAGGCGCCGAACTGGCCGATGCTGTAGGGGTTTCCGTTGACCACAGTTACGTACTGGTCAAACGCATGCGCGAGCGGGTAGAAAAATCTTTAGGTGCCCTGTTGGTGGCCCGCCAAGCCCGCAACATGTGCGACGACCTTGAACGCCTGTTAAGCGACTGGGACGGCACCTTCTCTATTCCGGTACGCAAACGAGTCAGCCGCCACCTCACCCAATGCGACGACTGCGATCAGCGACGCCGCAAGCTGGTTTCTCCCTTGGCTCTCTACGGAGTTGCCCCCGTGTTGGCTGCCCCCTTGGGTCTACGCCAAGCCATTTTGGAATCTGCTGGTTCCTGGGTCGAAACCGCTCACGCCAGCGAATACAACTGGGGCGAAGATGGTTTTCCCGAGCCGTTGGAAGACTGGTATGCCGTTGAGCAAACCAACAACGCAGACTCGCCCGGTGAGGCATCTTCAACTCACGACACAAACAACATGGCCAGCCGCTTTCGCAACGTACGCCGCTTTGGACTTTCTGTAGTGGTCGTCGGTGGGCTCATCTTGGCCGGGGTGACGGTAACCCAAGGCAGCGAGAACCAAGCCATATTGGATAGTTCCTCGACGCTGAAACCAAACGGTGGCGGGCAAGAAATCATCACCCAGGTTGTCCCTGCCCCGACGGATCCCCCAACGACCTCTGTAGCCCCGACAACAACCGTGATCACTCCCCCAACCACCACCGTGGTGCCTACCGAAACGACCGTTCCTCCCGCCACCGAAACCACTGTGGCGCCAGAACCCACCGTGCCCCCCACCACCGAAGCTCCACCAGAAACCACCACCACAACCACCACCACAACAACCACGTTGCCGCCGGTACCTACACCCAACAATTTCAGCATAGACCCAGGAGGTCAAGCCATTTGGATCGCTTGGGCTCCCCCCACACCGCTTCCTCCCGGCGGGTACGAAGTAGGAATCCAAGACGACGGAGGCCCCTGGGTAATCACCGCAGTGCAAACCCCTCCACAACTAACCCACGGCTTTCATAACTTGGCCTGCGGGCATCTCTACACGGTCGGGGTTCGCTATGTCGACGACGAAGACCGCACCAGCGAATGGGTTAGTGGCACCGCACACATCTGCTAACTAACAGGTCAAGGCGCCACAAGTTGCCACCGGAGCTCCCCAGCCAAGGTCTTCTGCGTTGAGCCGTTCCATCGTGCGGACCCATGAGTTTTGCAATTCTGTTGAGTCAGGGTTTTCGCTAAGCGAGGCCCCCACGTCTCGGATGCGGTAACCATCGCTGCGAGCAACCCGCGTGGGGGTCACCGCCACTTCTTGTGCCCTAACTCCGTCTGCGGTTTCTAACAAATTCACAACAACCATGACCCCGTCTTGGGTACCCACGGCGCAGCACGAGGCCGACTGGTTAGATAAGAAATTTCCTAAGCCGTACACCACGTACTCGTCGCCAACCATGCCTACCGACTGCACCACATGAGCGTGATGGCCAATGATCAAGTCAACATCAGGGTCGCTCAGTAATGTCTCGGCCAACTGGCGTTGGGTTTCCGTCGGTGCGGTGCGGTACTCGATGCCCCAATGCAAACTAAGCACCACAAACTCTGCACCAACGGCCCGGGTTCGACGGGCAGCGGCCAGCAATGCGTCGACCTCGAGATCCAGCACCAACCACGGCGTGTCTGCCGGTACCGGCATGCCATTAAACCCAAAGGATGCCGAAACGTGACCCACGGAAATACCGTTGGCGTCATAGGTGACCGGCGAGTAGGCGTCTCGTTCGGTTACCGAGATACCGGTTTGACCAAGACCGGCATCTATGAAGGCTTGGGCGGTGGTTTCTGCCCCGCTTAGCCATTGGTCCAGTACATGGTTTGATGCCGTGGAACAAGCGTCGTAGCCGATGTCCACCAGGTCATCGGCCAGCGAAACCGGTGCGTTGAAACGGGGGTAACCCGACAGGTTGTTGAGGTCTTTAGTCAGCGGCGTCTCGAGGTGACAGATGGCGAGATCTGCGGCGGCAATGCGCTCGGTTACCTGAGCAAAAAGCGGACGAAAGTCGTGGGCCCGGTCGGTGCCTTCGGCAGCAATTGCGGCCGCCCGCACTACCGGAGAGTGGGGAATAATGTCGCCGGTAAAGAGCAAGGTGGCTTCGCGGGGCGGCGGCAAGGTGGTGGTAGTAGTAGTAGTTGTCGTGGAGGTCGTGGTGGTGGTGGTAGAGGTCGTGGTGGTTGACGTGGTGGTAGTCGTAGTGGTCGTAGTTTCAGGAGAAGTAGTGCTGGCCGGAAGCACCACCGGCGTTGACCCACAAGACACGGCAATCACCATCAAGGCCGTCCAAATAGTTAACCGATTTTTCCCTTGCATGGTCTTGAACCTAGGCTTCAGCCATGACCGAACCTCGCATGCCTCTTCATGGCCTACCCGCTGAACAAGTTCTGACTGCTTTGGAAGCCAGCAAACGCAACGATGTGCAGTGGCAACAAGGCCGCACCTTCGGGTTGGTTTTCGATGGAGGCCCTGAGGTAAGAGACGTCGCCGATCAAGCTGCTCAATTATTTTTGCACGACAATGCGCTGAACCCAGCGGCCTTTCCTTCGCTGGCCGGGCTGCAAGCTGATCTCTGCCAGTGGACAGCCAGCATGCTCAACGGCCCTGAGGCCGCAGGTTTCGTAACCAGTGGGGGTACCGAAAGCATTTTGATGGCTGTCAAAGCGGCTCGGGAACGTGCCCGGATTGAGCGAGGTATTACTGAACCTGAAATCGTTTTGGCCGAGAGCGCTCATGCTGCTTTTCATAAGGCTGCCCACCTTTTTGGGTTGACGGTTCGCAGCACCCCGGTTGCTGCTGACTGGACTGCCGACCCCGTGGCCATGGCTGCTCATGTTGGGTCGAACACTGCTTTGGTAGTGGCTTCGGCTCCGCAATACCCGCAAGGGGTGGTTGACCCGGTGGCTGAGATAGCAGCTCTGGCGGCGACCGTTGACGCCAACTGCCATGTTGATGCCTGCATGGGCGGCTTTGTGTTGCCTTTCGCCGAAAAAGAAGGCTGGCCGTCACCTCTTTGGGATTTTCGAGTGCCGGGGGTGACCTCGATTTCAGCGGATATTCACAAATTGGGTTACGCCCCAAAAGGGGTGTCCATTTTGCTGCACGCCAACAAAGAGCTCCGGCGTTACCAGGTTTTTATGTTTGATGACTGGTTGGGTGGCCGCTACGGGACTCCCAACTTGCAGGGCACTCGGTCGGGTCTTCCGATGGCTGCGGCATGGGCGGTGATGTCTTTTCTAGGCGAGGAGGGCTACCGGCGACTGGTGCGTTCCACGCTAGAAACCGCCGATCAGATTCGCGAGGCGGTGCATGCCATTGAAGGCATCGCTTTGCTGGGTAACTCCACCCATCATCTTCTCGCAATAACGGGCGATGGGTTGAACGTTCTTTCGGTGGGTGCGCTGCTTGGTGATCGTGGGTGGCACATCGATAGTCAGGGCCCACCTGATTCGCTACATCTCACGGTAAGCGCCGGCAACCAGGCGGTCGTCGAGGAGTTTCTTGAAGATTTGCGCTGGGCCACCAACCATGCTCCAGACAGCCCCGAAGCCACCCCCACCGACTACGCCGCTCCTTAATCCCGAGATGAAACGTGGGGCCTGGCCCCATGTTCACCTTGATTAGGTGAAGAGGCGGTCGGCGTCTTCGAAGTCAACCAGCCAGGTGCGGCCGCCTTCTTTGGAATGGTACGAACCCCACCCCAACAGCTGTCGAGCACGAGGCGGCAAAGTGGCGGCTCGCTCTTGCGTAACCACCAACGGGCTTGCTTCTTCAGGCCGCAACCAACCCACCACAAAACTTACGTGCATACCGTAGCGCCAACCATCAGTTTCGTTGGCTCCTGCGCCGTGAATAACTCGCCCCGAATACAACATTCCGCTACCAGCGGGCATAGCAGCGTAAGCCACTTCTTCTTCGGTGGCTTCCCAGCCCCGAATCACCTCAGGCGGCAAACCTTGAGTCCCTGGCACCACCACCGTGGCGCCGTTTTCTTTCGTAAAATCCGACAAAGCAAACATGCAACTCACGGTTATTTCTTTTCCCTGTTGCACCGCTTCGGGCCAGTTGGCTTCATCCCGGTGCAGATACTGGGCTTTCTCCCCGGGGCCTACCGCCATAACTTGGCCGGTGTTCAACCAATAGTCTGCGCCATTTTCCAGCAAGTAATGGTCGGCCACCGCATTAAGCACCGGGTTCAACAAAGCGTGTTCTACAAAAGCACGACTACGGGCCGCCAAGCCACAAAACCGCACCGTGTTGGCTCCGTGGAAAACCTCCCAAAGTTCCAGGTCGCTTTTCGTTCCGGGCTCTGCATCATCCATGGTGGCCGCCAGATCATCAACTATTTGTTGGCGGGCTTCCTCAGGAATGAGATTTTTTACAATAACCCCACCGTCAACATCAATATGGTTGAACACTTCGTTGAGTGAAGCGGATCGTTCTAAAGTTTTTAACTCTGGCATGGTTTTACTTTAAGAGATACAGGCGTCTCTTGCCACCACACTGAGGTGGGTCTCCGCTGTAGAAGAATTCCCTATCTCATCAGTTGCCGTCACCGTCACTGTTACCCGTACCGTTTCTCCAGTCGTTACGGAGTATTCAGGGAAGGTCCCCATTTGGCCGCTCCATTGACCAGCACCGGTTAACTCTGCAAGTTCAACCGATCCGCCTGGGTCATAAAAGTTAACCTGAGTTTCCCAAGAAATCTCTACCGAAGCAACACCCGAAACATCAGAAACCTCAGCGGTCAAGACTGAGAGTTGCGGCCATGCTGAGCAGTAGGGGCTATCTTCGTAAATTTCCGATTCTGACCAAGTCATTGCACCAAAGACCGGGCCAGAGGTGTCGGGGGCCAAAGTGGTTGTCGTGGTGGTTGTCGTGGTGGTTGTTTCTGGCGGCAACGTCGTGGTAGTTGTCGTGACTGGTGGCAACGTCGTGGTGACTGCCGGAACTTCCGTAGTCACAGGCGCCAGCGTGGTTGCCGGGGCCAACACCGTAGTGGTGGTTGGCGGGTTGGTTGTTGTGCTGGTAGTCGCCGGAGCCACTAACAAAACCGGTGCGGTGCTGCCTCGAGGGTCGGTCAACAACAACGACCCCACCACCACGGCGAGCGAGGCCACCACCGCCGCAAAAATAGTGCCCAGACCAAAACCGGTTGACGTTACGACCGGAGCCACCCATTGGCCGGTGGCCGCAAAGCCCCCAGTTGGTGGGTTGGCCACCGGAACCCCGTTGGCTGCCGAGTCAAATACCCGTTGACGCAAAGCCACCGGTGCTGCCACGAATGGTAAGGCTGCTGCCATACCGCCAGGAGCCATCATGGCTGCCCGGCGGCGCTTACACGTTGAACATTTGTCAATGTGGCGAGATACCCGTTTGCGCCAAACAGGGCTGAAGGTGCCGTCCCAGGGGGCAAGGGTTTTTTGCAGATCTGCACAGTCTTTGCGGCCGTGACGAGCCACCAGCAGGGCCCCCATGGAACGGCTTACCCTTTGGCGTACCCGTTGCACCAGCTTGTGGGCGTTGGCGGTTGATACACCCAGAGCAGCAGCTAATGCCTCTCCTTCGAGGCCATGACGAGCGTGGAGGTCAAGCACCTCTTGTTCTCGGTCGGTTAGGCCGGCCGCTGCTTCGTGCAGTAAAGCCTGCAGGTCGTTGCTTTCGAGTTGGCCACTCATCGCAGCGTCCGATTCAACGTCAAGGCCCGCTTCAGGGTCGAGCACCAGTCGATTGCGGGCTCGGTAACGGTTTTGTATTTGACTTCGCGCAATGGCGTAAACCCAGGCTCGAAAACGGTCAGGATCGCGGAGTTGGCCGATGCGTTGGTGGACCAACAAAACGGTGTCGTGCACCACATCTGCCGCTTCATCAGTGTCGTTAAGGCGAGTGCGAGCAAAGTCATGGAGCCGGTCGGCGTACTGATCGTAGAAACCAGCGAGCGCCGACGAATCTCCGGCCAACAAGCCGGCCACGATTTGTTGATCGTTAACCATTTTGCTGAACAGTAGCCGTCGGCGCACATGCTTTGCCTCCACGGAGAGCGGGTTGGGCCGGGCATCTGGTTTGATGCCCGGCCCGTTGAGATCCCGCTAGGGGCTTAGAGAATGAACGCGTTTGCGAACTGCGAGCAGTCAACATCTTCGTCAACTGCCCGCTCAAATGGGCTGTAGGTGAACGGAGGCATGCTGTCGATCTCTGTGGTGATGCCGAATTGTTCAAATCCAGCACCGGTGAGTTGATACATGGTCCGTTCGAAAGTGTTGGGGGTGAAGAAGAAGTTGTCTACCTCTTCGAACTGGACGATGACCGGGATGCCTTCGCTTACTTCACAAGCCACTGAGCTGTAGTGGCTAAAGGCGTCGCCGGTGTGGAATGAGCCGCCGTCTAACCTGGGGGCTTTTTCTATGTTGCAGTCACCCATGACCACGATGTCGTAGTTGCTGTTAAGAAAGCTGAACTTCTTTACCCAGAGTTCTTCTTGGCCGTCGAAGTTGAAGTCGGTGGCGAAGAGTGCTTGCCCATACCCGTCGAGGTTTATCCAGTGGTTTCCTACCGCCAGGTAGAATGCATCCACGTTGTTGTCCGAGTAAACCCCGGCCATTTCGAGGCTGCCGTCGCCGTCGATGTCAACTGGAATGGTGTCGCCGATCAGGGTTACTTCTTCGGGCATCTGGATACCCGGTGCGCAGTCCTGGAAGCCTGGAATGTTAAAGGGTGGTAACTCCAAGACTAGTTCAAACGGTGGAGGTAAGAGCAAGTCTCCGAGGCCGGGAAGGCCACCAACGGGTCCCTCTGCTGGAGCTTCTTCCTCTGCTGGAGCTTCTTCCTCTGCTGGAACTTCTTCCTCTACTGCTGGAGCCTCTTCCTCTGCTGGAGCCTCTTCCTCTGCTGGAGCCTCTTCCTCTGCTGGAGCCTCTTCAACTGCTGGAGCCTC